>ULOD01010535.1_pt1 | contig 9338 bp, 7 predicted proteins | sample 1952351 | NCBI WGS metagenome assembly ULOD01 (sample SAMEA4835596, study PRJEB28245) | human gut metagenome | biome: gut microbiome; material: fecal sample | place: Denmark | collected 2008 | reverse complement strand
GGCCATCGTCTGCTTCCCCGGCGTCATGTATCGCGGCGGCGCGGAAAAGCAGATCCGCAAGTGTCTGATCGATAACAATTTTATCGACTGCATCATTCAGCTCCCGGACAATCTGTTCTACGGCACAACGATCGCCACCTGCATCATGGTATTGCTACGATTTCTCCAGCATCCATATACATCGAACAATCGGACAAAACCTGATGCTTGCCGTATGCTTTGCTGATTTTCCTGCAATTGAGTACACGGATGATTCCACCCCTAATGCAGGAAACAGAGCGATTCATTCCCTCAACCTGCTGGAGATCAGGATATGTTTCGCAGCAGGATGGAATTGCCTGATTGCATCTGCCGAAAAATGGGCATCCGTTCCCGCTGCTTGATGAGTCTATACGAATTCCCCATACATCCTTATAGAGATTGAGCTCCATATGTCGATGATGGCATCTCCGGCTTGACCACTTCCCGCCGAGCGGGATTTAACCAGATGATTTCCGACTGCCTTGACGGACAGGTGGATCTGATTCTGACAAAGTCGATATCGCGGTTTGCGAGGAATACCGTGGACACGGTCACCACCATCCGCAAGCTGAAGGAAAAAGGTGTGGCTGTCTGTTTCGAGAAGAAAGACTTCTATACGGTAAAAATGCCAATAAATGCGGTAAATACGGCACTTTCCAAAGGGTCATGGTGTTTGGTTGGTGTTTGAATTTATGTGACACAGTAATACGATATTAAACGAAAATCGTCCCCACTGTTTTTATGGCAGAGAGGACGATTGGTTTATTTCTGTATGTTATTTACCCAGTTGGGCTTGCAGTTCTTGAAAACTCTCCAAGGCACTCTGCAAGTTCTCAATGATATCCGCAGCCAGTTCATCCGGGGCAGGCAGGCTATCGAGGTCTGCGAGGGACTTGTCCTTAATCCAGAACAGGTCAAGGCTTGTCTTGTCACGCTCCAGAATATCCTTTACATCAAATCTGCGGAAACGACCATCCGGATTTTCTTCCGACCATGTCTCTGTGCGGTCATGACGGTTCTCCGGGTTATAGCACTGGATGAAGTCCACGAGGTCGGCATCGGTCATAGGGTGCTGTTTCAGCGTGAAATGGATGTTGGTGCGGAAGTCATAAATCCACACTTCCTTGGTCTGCATTTCGGCACTGGCAGGACGTTTGTCAAAGAAGATAACATTTGCCTTTACACCCGGCTTATAGAAGATACCAGTCGGCAAACGGAGAATGGTGTGCAAGTCAGTGGTTTCGAGCAGTTTCTTGCGCACGATTTCTCCTGCACCGCCCTCAAACAAAACATTGTCCGGCACAACAACGGCAGCCTTTCCTGTGGCTTTCAGAATGGTATTGATATGCTGCACAAAGTTCAGTTGTTTATTGGAACTGGTTGTCCAGAAATCCTGTCGATTGTAGACGAGGTCTTCTTCCTCCTGTTCGCCTTCCTCGTTGGTGAAAGTAAGAGCAGACTTTTTGCCAAACGGCGGATTGGTCAGCACATAGTCCACACGGTAGCCGGGGTCTGTGAGAAGTGCATCACCAAGGGTAATCGGTACATTGCCGTAAATATCACCGATGTTGTGGAGATACAGATTCATCAAAGCCGTTTTATATGTGGAAGATACGATTTCGTTGCCGTAGAAGGTTTCGTTTTTCAGAAACTCTTTCTGCTCCCGGTCAAGGGAATAGTTCTCCGGATCGGCAACGAACGACTGCGAAGCGAGAAAAAATCCTCCGGAACCACAACAGGGGTCTGCGATGGTTTTCATAGGCTCCGGTCGGATACATTTCACCATTGCATGAATCAGCGGACGAGGGGTAAAATACTGACCTGCACCGCTCTTGATATCTTCCGCATTCTTCTGCAGCAAACCTTCATAGATTTCACCTTTGACATCGGAGGACATTGCCACCCATTTTTCGTTGTCAATCATTTGCACTACACGGTACAGAATGGCGGCACTGCTGATTTTATTACTTGCGCCTTTGAAGATTTTACCGAGAATACCGCCTTGTTTGCCCAGTTCTTCCAGCGTGGATTTATATTGTTCCTCCAGTTCCGCACCCTTGAGGGTGTTCATGTCCGACCATGTGTATCCGGCAGGAATCCCTGTTTCTTTTTTGTAGGGCGGCTTGGAATACTCATCGGACATTTTCAGAAAGATAAGGTAGGTAAGCTGTTCCAGATAATCTCCGTAGGAAACACCGTCATCCCGGAGCGGATTGCACATCCCCCAAACCTTTGATACGATTGCTGATGTTTGTTCACTCATTCGATACTTCTCCTCTATTCGAATCAAAAGCATCCATTCTTTTTTGTAACTTTTGAATGGACTTATCCATTGATTGAATGCTTTTTGTCATTTTTTTCATTTCTTGATAAGTATCTTCAGTAGGTGAATCATATATTATTGACCAAAGATACTGTTTAAGGTCTATCGTTGTGGACTCTGAGTAGGTGGAAAAGATATCCGAGTAGCAAATGGTAATTTTCAACGGAATATTACTTATTTTCCCTAATTCCGGAGTACCTCCAAAACACACAAACCAACTTTTATCAACGCCCAAAGTGAACGAGGATTCACACAATTTTACTAAATACTCTTTATCCGGCACATTGGCAATAAACTCTGGATTGATTTTCACAGAAACATTATTGGCAACCTGATGTCCATGGTTATGTATATTTAGAACAAGGAGGCTGCCTCGTATTGTTTCAAAGGTTACAGTAACAAAAGCACGATTATTTTCTTCAAATTGACGTTTTGATTCTGCCAACTGTTCCCGTGTTGCTTTTGCAGAACGATAGTTAAATATACAAATAAATATTGTCGCAATCACATAGACTGCGGTTATTGCAATCATAATCCAGTCTGTCATACTACACCTCCTTCAAAGGCTTGTTTTAATATGCTCTGTCGCATGGCATCCGCCTGTGCCAATGCGGTATCCACGGTCTGCTCGATACTTTCGCATACGGATAGACGGGATTCTATGATTTGTACCGTTTGATCCTGTTCATTTATATCAGGAACAGGAATCAAGAATTTCTTTATGTCACCTACGTTAATATGTGGTGATGCAGAACCACCAATGTTTTCTGTAATGACACTGTTTAAAAATGGTGAATTCAAATAGTGCATCAGAAATTTATTGTTCAGGTTTTGACCAGTCCGTAACAGCATCATTCGTTGTCCTAAGCATACTTCAAGTCCTTTTGGAATGATACAAGCTATTCCCAATATGGCACCCTCACGGCTATATAAAACATCTCCCGGCATTGGACGGAGACGTGTTATTCGGTTTTCAAATGTACTATTAGAGACATAGTTTGGTTTAGATAAATCTAAAAATCCCTTACGGAAATTCGTTGTTCGCAAACACAGTTTACCTTCTTCCACCCATTTTGGCGTTGAATGCGGACAATCCACAATATAATCACATATATCAGCAATATGCCTTTCTGGTACACTTTTTCGTTTGAATGTCTCAAATGCCTCTTTCAGCACCGCCTGTCGATACACCGCCAACTGCTGCTTTGTGGTCTGCAAGGTTTCCACAGCCTTGTCCAGTTCGGAGAATAATTCTTCAATTCGAAATACGAGGTTGTCCTGAACTTCTGGGGGAGGAACTATTACATTTAGAGACTTTAGAATAGTCTGACTGATATTATTTTGCGTTCCGCCTTTTCCCATTGATATGAGTTTGGATTTCATCATAGCCATGTAGTAGAACATATATTTTGTAGATACGCCACGAAGTTCTTTTGCAAATGCGATAGCCTGATTGGTACAGCATTCAATACCTGTAATCCCCAATTTTCCGATGCTTCCATACATTGCAACCAATAAAGTGCCAGCAGGAATTATCTTCGCGCTGCTATTTTTTAATCCTAATTCAGTGATTTTACTCTGAGATTCTGTAACTACACCATCATTCAAATCACCGATTATCAACCACGGAATATCCCCATTATCATAGTATTGGGATTCTGTTGCTTTAGGCGTTCCACCAGACCCCCATGTTACAACTTCTGTCATTGGTTTTATAGCCCATCCATTGGGCAAATTTTTTTCTTTTATCATTTAAGCTACCAGCTCCCTATTCATCTCATTCAGTATTACCTCATAGTCATCCCCAAAGGACTCATAGAAGCCCAGCAGACCGCCTTTTTTGTCAAAGGGCGTCAAGTCCAAATCCTCCGGCAGGATACTGAGGGAAGTGGCAATGTGGTCTTTAATCAGACGCAGCCATTCCATCTGTTCTTCGGTAAACTGAATGTGTCCGGCATTACGTTTGAACGTCCAATGCATAAAGTTATAATTCACCTTATCCGCAAACGGGCTGAGGTTATCGGTATAGCCCATCTCAAAGCGAATGATGGAGATGAGGTCTGTCAGTTGCGCCATCGTGCCACGCTTTACCTTGTCCGGCTTCTTGATGGCATAGCAGTCCCACAGGCGTTCTACGGTGATGCCCTTGGCTTTCAACTTGCCATACAGTTCTTTTAGCTGTTCGATAGCCATGGGGCGGTCTTTGTAGCTTTCATTATAGATGATACGCAGGGCAATAATCTCATCCTTGTTTTCCTCAATAAATTCGTGGAAGGTAGCGAGGATGCGGTCTGCGTTTTCTTCCTGCTGCGTATCAAAGCCTGCAAACAGGACAGAGTCGATGTTGGTGTTGTCAATAATCTGGTCATGGCTGCGGCGCACATTCTCAATGTAATCACGGACATCCGGGTCATGGAACGGTGCAACGGCAGCCTGTATCAATTCTTTCTGTGCCTGTTTCAGCTGTTCCTCCGTGACCTCCGCAGAGCCTGTGTCCGCCTGCGCCTTGGCAGTCAGCACATCCTCATCAAAGGCATTCAGCAGATTTTCAGCCACGGATCCGGCAGCAGTGCCGACCTTCGCTTCAAACTGCTTACGCTCCGCCGGGGACATCTGGCTGTTCAGTCGAATGACACGGTTTGCAAGAGAGGTCAACGTGTCCTCGTCTTTTGCACCCAGTGCCACATTCATCATGAGTTCTTTCATGCTGACGGTCGGTTTTCGTTCCAACGGTCTGGTATCCGATTTCTTGGATTTGGTAACGCCAACCGCATCCACAATCACGAAATGGTCTTTATTCTCTGTGGCAGATGGGGTGACTTTCTGCAAGTCCTCTTTACTCAGCACACGAGTGCCTCTGCCTTTCATCTGTTCAAAGTAGTTTTTACTGCGTACATCACGCATGAAAATCAAGCACTCGATTGGCTTTACATCGGTGCCTGTGGCAATCATATCCACCGTGACGGCAATACGAGGGTTATAATCATTGCGGAAGGAACTCAGCACAGATTCCGGGTTGTCAGCGGAATAGGTGATTTTGCGGCAGAAGTCATTGCCTTCGCCAAACTCCTCACGGACAATCTGAATGATGTCATCCGCATGGCTGTCCGTCTTTGCAAAAATCAGTGTCTTTGGCACTTCTTTTCTGCGTGGGAACAGTGTGGTGAACAGATTATCCTTAAAGGAACGGATGACCGTGCGTATCTGACTTGGGTTGACAATGTCCCGGTCAAGCTGGGTTGGCTTATAATCCACATCCTCGTCCAGCTGTTTCCATCGTTTGGCTCTGGACAGACGGTCACGGTATTCAATCAGCTGTTTCATCAGATGAGCGCCGTTTTTGCCCACCTGTGTTTCAATGAGAAAGATATCCTCGCCAACGTTAACGCCGTCAATGATAGCCTGTTCTCTTGGGTACTCGCTGACAATATTCTCGTTGAAAAACGCAAAAGTACGGTTATCCGGGGTGGCGGTCAAGCCAATGATAAAGGCATCAAAATAGGACAACACTTGGCTCCACACATTATAAATGGAGCGGTGGCATTCATCCACGATAATGCAGTCAAAGAACTCCGGCGGATATTTCTCGTTGTACACCACCTCTTTGGGAGCCTTGCTCTCTGCCGTAACAAACTCCGCAAAGGATTTTTCCTCGATAGATTCGTCCAGTTCTTCGCCCTTCAGGATGGAGTACATTCTCTGAATGGTGCAGATGCAAATCTGGATATCGTTTGGTATGTAGGAACTTTTCAGCCTGCGGACACCGTAAAGCTGTGAAAAAGAGCGTGGGTCATCATTGGGAGTATAGGCAAGGAACTCACGCTCTGCCTGTTCTCCCAGACCTCTTGTATCCACAAGGAACAAGATACGGTTCATTTTTCCGTATTTCAATAAACGGTAGGCCGCAGTGATTGCTGTGAATGTTTTGCCTGCGCCTGTTGCCATCTGCACCAGTGCCTTGGGGCGGTTCTCAGCAAAAGACTTGTCCAGATTCTTGATGGCATTCACCTGACATTTGCGAAATCCCGTTTCATCCAATGCAGGGAAATGCTTCATGTTATTACGGATGGTATCCGACTGCCCTAACAGCGCAAGCAGGGTCTCCGGGCGATGGAATGAGAACACCGTTCTGGAGCGGTACTTTATATCGTTATAATCCGTAAACCGAATCAGCTTGTCTGTGGTTTCATAAGCAAAGCGAATTTTGTAATCATTCTTTATCCATTTGAAGATGCTGTTGGCATAACGCCCAGACTGCACCTCAACATCGGTGATAGATTCGCCTTTTTCCTCACGCTTGGCTTCGGCAACACCCACAGGCTTGCCGTCAATGAAAAGGGCATAGTCCACCTCACCTGTGCTTGTGGGGAATTCACGGACAGCAACGCCCAGTGCGGCAGAAAGATTCAGCTTTTTCATATCCTGAATGACCCAGCCGGACTGACGCAGTTTTTCATCAATCACAAGCCGTGCTTTTTCTTCGGGTGTCATATCACGTGTCCTCCTCATCTATGTACTCCATAATGTCACCGTAGTCGGCATTAAGGGTCTTGCATATCTTGCCAAGGACGGTGAGCGTGACCTCCTCGTCCCTGCGTAGTTTTGTCATTGTGTTAGGCGCAACGCCGGAGGCTTTCCTCAAATCAGCCTTGCTCATCTTCTTATCAACCAGTAACTTCCACAAACGATTATATGAAACAGCCATGTTTGCCTCCTTTTGCACACCTCAATTGAAAAACTAATTTCCGGTTGGGTAGCCAGTCATGCGGAAGTTAATCTTGCAAAAAGGTACCTGGAAGTAACTCTTACAAACATTTTCCAAGACATTGACATGCTCCCAACGGTAAATTACAATGTAAATGCTTTACCTATGCGCAGGATAGGGCAACACTGAGGAGCGACCTGAGCGGCACATAGGGTTTGCGGGAAGGCGGCATCTGAACGGATGCTGCCTTTTTTGCTGCCTTCCCGGAAACAAAAGCGATAAACCTCAGGGTTTAAGGGGCAGAGCCCCTTCGTCTTCTCCGAATGGCGGCAGCAGAGAAACGGAGAAAACCATGGCTAAGAATACACATTTGACCCTTAGTGACCGAATCGCCATTGAAGTCGGTCTCAAAGAACAGAAAAGCTTTTCTGCCATTGCAGCAGAACTGCGAAAAGACCCCACAACCATCTCCAAAGAAGTCCGTGCGCATATCAAACTAAAGCAGGCCGGAGGATACAATCCCTGCGGTGTCCGTAAGGAATGCAAACACTACGGTGATGTGTGCACACTCTGCCAGTTTCCTTACGGAAAAATGTGTCATACCTGCTTCAAGGCCAAGTGCTTTGAGACCTGTCCCGACTTCCAGAAAGCACAATGCTCCAAGCTGAACAAGCCGCCGTATGTCTGCAACGGCTGCCAGCAGCGTAAGGTCTGCAAACTGGAGCGGCACCTTTACGAAGCAAAATTCGCCCAGAAAGAGTATGAAGCGACCCGCAGCGAGTCCCGGCAGGGCTTTGCTGTGACGCCAGCGGAGCTTCAGCGAATCGACCGGATCATCTCGCCGCTCATTCAGCAGGGACAGTCCATTCACCAGATCTGCGTGAATAATGGCGACGAAATCATGTTGGACGAGAGGACCATCTACAATTATGTGGATGCCGGTCTTCTGTCCGTAGGAAATATGGATCTGCCCAGAAAGGTCCGCTACAAGGTGCGCAAAAGGAAACCCTCTGTACGGGTAGACAAGCAGTGCCACCTGGGCAGGACCTATGAAGATTTTCTGGAATACACCGCAGCCAATCCGGATGTTCCCATCGTGGAAATCGATTCTGTAGAGGGCCGCAAGGGTGGCAAGGTGCTGCTTACAGTGTTCTTCCGCAACTCCACCCTCATGCTGGCCTTTCTGCGGGACAGGAACACGGCACGGTCTGTTACGGAGGTTTTTGAATGGCTGTACGAAACTCTTGGGCACGAGCAATACTGCCGATTGTTTCCCATCATTCTGACGGACAGAGGCAGTGAATTTACCGACCCAGTTTCCATTGAATGCACTGAACTTGGAGAGGTACGAAGCAGAGTCTTCTATTGCAATCCTCAGCGTTCTGACCAGAAAGGCAGCTGTGAAGTCACCCACGAATTTATCCGGCGCATTCTTCCCAAAGGTACATCCTTTGACCATTTGCAGCAGAGCGATATCCTGCTCATGATGAGTCATATTAACTCCTATACGAGAAAGAAGCTGAACAACCAGTCAGCCCACCGGTTGTTCAGCTTCTTATATGGAGATACCATTCTGCCGTCTCTCGGCATTCAGGAGATCCCCGCAAACGATATCAATCTGACACCCCGACTGCTCAAAAAGTAAAATCAAGCTGCTGCTATTCGGAATATATCCGTATGCAGGGGTGGAAGTTACTTTTGCAAATTTTGCAAAAACACTTCGACCTCCGCTTGGCATGCCCATTTTTAGGCGAGGGTGTCCGATCTGTCTCTATGCTAACATACCCGCTGACAATATTCAATTTCTTTGTAAGATTAAATTCCGGTTTCGGCATTGTTTGTAAAATTAACTTCCGGATTTGAGAGGGTAATGCTTATTTCCCGGAATTTAATCTTGCAAGGCTTTTTGAAGTCCGGAAGTAAATCGTGCAAACCGGAAGTTACTTTTGCAATTCACCCTCCTTTTGCACACTATAATAAATATTATATCACAATTCTACACATTTCGCAAGACTGTGCGAAAGTTTAGCAAAGCAAAGAAGCGTAAACTTTTTGTGACTGTCCAGTTTTGGACACTCCGTTTGCTTCATTGTTGGTGTGGTGTATGGCTGCCATGGAGGGGCGGTCATACGCTTCTTTTGCGTATCATGATGTACAATGAAAATCTGCACGAAGAAGAACAACATCTGATCCAGCAGATTGCCGAGCAAACAGAGAGAGGAAAAATCGACTGGGAACTGACGGAGTATAATCCGCTGTCATTTCTAAATGAGGACAAGATAGACAAAA
>ULOD01067019.1_pt1 | contig 9428 bp, 8 predicted proteins | sample 1952351 | NCBI WGS metagenome assembly ULOD01 (sample SAMEA4835596, study PRJEB28245) | human gut metagenome | biome: gut microbiome; material: fecal sample | place: Denmark | collected 2008 | reverse complement strand
GAAAGCAGTTTGAAGTTGATTTTGTGGTCAATCAGGGTAGTCAGAGATATTATATTCAGGTGGCTTACGATATGACTTCAGAGGAAAAGCAGAAGCAGGAACTTAATTCATTTAGAAATATTCCAGATTCATTTAAAAAGATTGTGATAGTAAACGGAACAAAAAAACCTTGGAGAAATGAAGAAGGCTTTGTAATCATGGGAATGAAGTATTTTTTGCTTAATGCGGATAGTTTGGAATTATAGTATGCTTGGACTTGACAGAATTTTTTAGAATGCGGGAAGCTTCTTGCATATTAATTACTAGTCCTCATTAGAAATTCCATATGGTAACACATATTCTTCATCAGGCAGTTCTGATATTTCACCTGCATTAATGTTTTTACTATTTTCATACACAACCTCCAGCAATTTAATAAAAAAGACCAGCAAAATGCTGGTCCTAAATTATGTATATATCCAGACATACAATCACCAACATGTGGTCAAAACATCTGGAACACTCCATTTGTCAAAAATTTCTAATATTACATTATAATGGGTAAGAACTTAAGTCAATACCTGTATTTTATCTAATGTTATTTATGCTGCACGATGTATATCTTTTTAGTTTAAGCATAGCTTTCTTCCATATCACTGATATCTTCAAGAACCTCCCTTATTCCATAAAGCATTTGCTCTTCAGTTAATTTATGTATCACTTCCCGCTTAGAGATCTGATTCTCAATTATTGGAATCAAAAGATTTCTTGCAAATTTCTTCCTATCATTACTTGCAAACATATCTTTAAGAGTTTTTCCATCTAATTTATCCTTTAATCTGTCTACGGACTTTTCTGCTTCCTTATTGCTAAGAAGATATTCCGATGCCATTTCAGTAAACACATCCTGAATTATTTCCACCATTTTATCCGCATCATCTTCAATAAAGCTTCCAACCACAGCATTTGTTACTTTACCTGCTGCAGAACCAGCAACCATAGAACCAACTAAGCCACCCACAATTGTACCTATTCCTGGAATTGCGGAACCGATTGCTGCGCCGGCAACCCAGCCTCCTGTTCCAGCCCCTACCGTTGCAGCTGTATTTGCCATATTTTTAAACAACTGTTTTCCTGATATTCTCCCTCTGAATATGTTGGCAACATCAAAGGAAGACAGTACAACAAATGTGATGCCTGCTGTAATTGTATTGCTCCTTAAAAGCTTGGCTGCTGCTTTCATTGCCGCTGCGCCATAAATAGGCTTTGAACCTACACGAAATGCATTAATTAAAACTGCAGATGCTTTCGGTCCCATCATAGCAACTATAGCTTCGGAACTTCCAACAAGCGCACTATTAAGCCCGGCTTTTGATAATTGAGCTGCAAGTATCGAAGTAATAAATGCTGTTCCACCTACTTTAAGACCTGAATATGTCGCAATCTTTATAGCATCTTCAAAATCTTCTCCATTCCACATTGATGTTGCAAATGTTATCATTGCAGTAACACCAAATGCAGATGATGCTATTATTGTTCCGTTTACCGCATCATATGTAAGAGATTCAACAGTACCCGCTTTGGCAATATTTTTAGCCTGTGCATAGGTAAAGTGTCCTTTCTTAACAATATTCTTTGCTTCATTAGGATCAGACACACCCTTTACCTGTCCGTTTTTAATTTTCTCTTCCATTGCCCTTACAGCTTCATCATACTTATCAGACGGAACTTCTATCTTCATTGGTTTTCCATCCGTCATATATCTGAATGTACCTTTTCCATCATTTTCAAAGCATTCATTTATACATCTTTTTCCTGTAGCGCAATACTTCGACTGTATATTTACGCCATCAACAACTCTGTCAGCACCATTTTTAGCGTTATCATCTCCAACAATCTTTGCATCATGTCCTGTCAGTTTATCAAATAGGTTATTAGCTCTTTCCGCGGCAAAACCATGTCCCTGTCTTGAATGAAATTTCTCTTCTTCAAACTGATTATTAACAGTCCTAAATGCTCCTATCCCTCGACCTGCTGATTCAGCTCCGAAATTATTCTTCTTTTCATTTTCAATTTTCTTCTTCTCCGCCTTTTTGTTAGCCTCAAAGTTTTTCATTTCATTTAGGAAATTTTTTAATGGAGTCTTGTTTATAAAAGAACCTTCTATATAAAATGTGCTTCCGTCTAAAAAATCTATTGCCAATTCACGATTACAATCTTTTTTGCTACTCTTCAATATCCTCAATTGTTTTATATCATCATACCAAAGCTTTTTAGGCTTCTCCATTGTTTCCACATAATACATCTTATCATCAGTAAAAATATAACCATTTTTACCACTTCCAAATACAGTTGTATCAAGAAAACCTAGCATTGTAGTTCTATCCATCCCCTGTGCAAATGTTTGTAATGCATTATCAATTTTCTTAATAGGAATATTTCCTTTGACATGATAATTTCCAGCAGCCGTCATATCTGCCAAATACTTTCTCATTATCTCAATCTTTTCTTCATGTTCCCCCATAAAACTAATTCTCCTTATTCTCTGTCACTACATTTCCTAATAATTCAACATATCTGTGCATAAGCTCCTGCAAATAAAACCCATTCAGCCTTTTTGAAACTGGAAGACTATCAAATTTGCTGCCTGCATAATCTAAGGCCTCATTCCACAACTTATTTAATTCCAACTTTTCAGGATACATTTCCGCAAACGCTTCTTTTATTGTATCTTCTATATATATCTTCTTATCTTCAACAATTCTTTTCTTCTTATCTTCACCTGCAAGAAATGGAAAATCCATATGCATTGTTTCATTCAATAATCTGTTTATCACATCACAGTCACCATTCATGTAGCTTCTCCTTGAACCCATCTTATTCTTTCTTTACCTTTTAATCATACTTTTGCCATCAGCAAGAAATATATTTCTGTTTTTCACGCATATAAACTGAATATATTATAACTCTTTGATGACTTGACAGCAAGATTTGTTATTTTTCATAGCATCTAACCGACTGCAATGATTTCGCACTTCCATTTATTAATATATTATAAAGCAGCTTGTTATCAGAATATATGAGATATATAATTATAAAATAGAAATAAAAAGCACAATAAGGAGCAAGCAGATATATGTTTTATTTTATATTGGAACCCATAATGATGTATAACTGGATATTAATATTAGCGGCAGTTATCCCTGCGGTATTCCTTATGATTAAAGTATACAGAGCAGACAGAATGGAAAAGGAAAGCGGCTACCTTTTAAGACAGCTAGTTATTGCGGGAATTCTATCCACCATTATTGCCCTAATTGAGGAAAAAATAGGGGAATGGATTTTATCATGCTTTGTTCCCGGAAATAAATTGCTGTATCAGATAATTCTTTATTTTGTTATTGTTGCCATAGCCGAAGAAAGCTCAAAGTATTTCTTCTTAAAAAAACGGACATGGAATAATCCAGAATTTAACTGTCAGTATGACGGTGTTGTATATGCAGTATTTGTTTCTCTCGGATTTGCCCTTTGGGAAAATATCAACTATGTTTTATCATATGGTTTTTCAACTGCTATTGTAAGAGCAATTACAGCAATTCCAGGACATGCCTGTTTTGGTGTATTTATGGGTGTATTCTATGGTCTCGCAAGAAAACAGTATAATCGTGGAAAAAAGTTTAGCTCCAAGATATTCAGAATATTCAGTGTTGTGTTACCAGTTCTATTACATGGCTCATATGATTTTATAGCTTCCATGGAAAATACAATGGGAGGTCTATATTTCGTGGCCTTCGTTATTATACTTTTTGCACTGTCTTTTGGACTGGTAAACATCTCATCAAAGAATGATAAATACATATGATATAGAAAACACCAGCACATTTAACCTTAACGTGCTGGTGTCTGTATGTTAATACTTTTCGTATTTATTCATCTGTCTTCTTTTTAAGAATACAAGAAATACTACCACGCAGGAAATTACTATCAGAACTGTTAATGCTCCAAATGTAACCGCTGCTGGATGATTATTAATTAAGCAACATATTTATAAGCCAGATTATTGGCAGGAAGATATGCATCTCCTCCATACAAAGCTGTATAATCATTTACCACCTTATTACCTTTTGCAACTGCATTTCTGCAAAGTATACCATTTTCCTTATATTCTTCTCCGTCCCATTCAATGGAGTTTATTTTATATATTGATAATCCTTTATTTTTTTCGCATAATCCGTATATTTCCACCAGAATATGTTAATATATGAATATCAATCCACAGATTGGAGAATTACCATGAAAGCATATGAAAGATTATTAAAATATGTCACTTTCCGTACACCAAGTGATGAAAGCAGTGAAACAACTCCCTCATCTGCATGCCAGTTTGAGTTAGCCAGATTTCTTAAAAATGAGATGGAAGGATTGAATTTATCGGACATTGTACTTGACGATATGTGTTACCTGTATGGTAAACTTCCGGCAACCAAAGGTTATGAAAATGTGCCTGCTATTGGATTTATTGCACATATGGATACCGTGTCCGATTATTGCAATCACGATATTACACCAGTAATAACAGAAAACTTTAATGGTGTATCACTCAAACTTCCTGCGGGAATAACCCTGTCTGTGCATGAGTTTCCTCATCTTGGCACTCTTAAGGAACGCACACTTATCACATCAGACGGAAGCACTATACTTGGTGCTGATGACAAAGCAGGTATTGCTGAAATCCTGACTATGATAGAACATTTGCAGAAAGGCAATATACCTCATGGAACAATATGTATTGCATTCACACCTGATGAAGAAATCGGCATGGGAGCTGAACATTTTAACATAGAACAGTTCGGTGCCAAATACGCCTACACAATTGACGGCGACACAGAAGGCGAGATTCAGTACGAAAACTTCAACGCATGCAAAGCGGATTTTCATATCAAAGGCTTCAATGTACACCCAGGTTCTGCCAAAGACACCATGATTAATGCCAGTCTCGTTGCAATGGAGATTAACAATGCACTTCCTGCTATGGAAACCCCTCGCGGCACAGAAGATTACGAGGGCTTCTACCATCTTGTCAGCATGTCTGGCGATGTCAGTGAGGCTTCGCTTAATTATATAGTAAGAGACCATGATAAGAATTTATTTGAAGCAAAGAAAAATACTCTGCGATTAATCGAAAAAAATATGAATGAAAAATGGGGCAAGGGAACTGTTACGCTCACCATTATAGACCAGTATAAGAATATGTCCGAAATCATTGCAGGCTGCATGAATCTTATTGAAAATGCAAAGAAAGCCTGTGAACTGGCTGATATAACGCCACTTATTCTTCCTATCCGCGGAGGAACAGACGGCTGTCAGTTAAGCTTCAAAGGACTTCCATGCCCTAATCTTGGAACTGGAGGACACGCATACCACGGTCCCTATGAACATATTACTGTTGAAGGCATGGATATGACCGTTGCTATGCTTGTTAAATTGGTTGGAACATTTACTGAATAACAACTATATTTCATAACACAAAACAGGAGTTAAGCTATTGACCTACTCCTGTTTTGTATTATCAGTTGCTATTCAGTTTTTATTACTTTCGTTTTGAAACAACATACATAACTGCTGCTGCAATACATCCAGCTAACGCAATAATTGCTATTACAAGCCATAATTTCCCATGATTTCTGTCCCCAGTGTTAATTGATGATGCATTTGTTTCATTTTCATCAAATGTATACTGGCTTGTTGTTTCTGATTCTATCTTACTGATGGTCTCTGTTTCAGATTCTTTAATACTCTCTGTCTCTGTTTCTGTCTCTTTAATGCTCTCTGTCTCCGGTTCTTTAACAGTAAAATGTGCACTCGCTGTTCCACTCGATGAAGCAATACCTATAACATGCTCACCCGTCGATAATTTTTTTATTAAATCTGGATTAAGTGTTACAATAATACTTCCTGCTTTTACCGTATAATCCTTGTCTTTTACAAGCTCTCTGCCATCAAGTTCTACTTTTACAAAATCTGAAAATGCTGCATTAGACTTAAATGTAATTGCCTTATCGGAATTCTTATCAATTATACATTTATCACCAGCAATTATTTCTGGTGCCAGTTTCGATGTAACAACACTATCTTTGTCTATCTGCTTTGATGCATTTGAATCTGCAAAGTATTTTAAACATAAAGAGCAGTAATAATATTCAGTATTACCTTCCTGAGTCACTGTAGCTGCTTTAGCTTCTACATGCTGTAACTTATGATTATCCTTATTTAATTCACCATATTCCTCATGACATACTTCACACACTGCACGATTGATGCATGTTGCCACTCCACCACTATGAATATGTTCTGGAATGCCACCCTTTATTTCAAATGTGAGTATATTATTCTCGATTGAATTGACACTGATATAAATATCTCCGTAAATCCATATATCTTCACCTATTCCTAATGCTGCATCTGCCTTTGTGTTATACTGTCCACCAAGAACTTCATAATTCCATTTAGGTGATGAAAAATACATATTACTTGGAAACTTAGTGTCACTGTCTATAAGATAACATACCAGCCCTGATTTTAATGGAATTTTATCCACTCTGTTTCCATTAATCTTGAACATATGCTTATATTGAGAATCATATTTGTTACCATTATCCTCAAAATTTCTGTACTCAAGATACAATGTCTTACCCTTTTCCGGAATATCCATCTTATATCCTGTAATATTATCCGTACCTGAAGTTCCTAATGCTTTAAGACTATATTCTCCTTCGGACAAAATCGTCTTAATATCATTCTCATCAGCCCAGCCTAATACTTCTTTCTCCTTAAGAGACATAAACTGTGGAACTGGAGATATATGCTTTGCCATAACTGACATGAAATACACCGGTGACGCATTCTTTGAGTTATATAAATCCTTCAGCCCCATAATATGTCCCATTTCATGTACTGCTGTTGCAATTGATACAAATACCCGGTCATCCTCATCCTTAAATAAATATCCGTTAGTATCACCATCAGGCTTACAATACGAATTGGTTATCTGGACATATTTGTAACTATTAATAGTTTTTTTGCCGGTATTAACAGAAATATTATTAACATAATCTGTATAATTCCACAATGGTGATGACCAGCTTACTGATATATTACCTGCCCCATTATTCTTATAAATAATTGTAATTGAATCAATAGTACCATTGTTATCTTTATCAAGCACACCATAGTCATAGTATACAGTATTATTATAATCAGAAATTTTATTACCAGATGATATGGCATTATTAACAGCTTCTGACCACTCCTGCCTAAGCTCATACATTCTGCTTGCACGCTCCGAAGCATCTTTATAACCAATAGTATTAATATCGCTGTACTCTGCATAATACCCACGAGGATGTGAAAGTACAATTGAGCCGCCATTATCATATAAATATACACTTCTCATTCTTAATTTGTTATCTGATACACATCTGTAATAATCGCCTACACTATATGAACCTGCATTATATGAATTATCTGTTATTTTTCTAACAGAACTGCCTTCATATACATCATTTATAAATTCGGTTTCACCTGCAAATCTGGCAAATACCACTAAATTAGTAAAATTACTGTCGTCATCATCTGCCTGTATCCTGTCTTTATCACCTGTTAATAACAAAATTGACAGAAAAACAGTGCAAAATAACAGTATTAGTTTGATTTTTAAATCAAAAACTTACTAAATTTCTGATTATCTTTTCATAAGTTGGTAAATGCCGATATATCCCGTATTTTAGGGCTTTATCGGTATTTTCTTTTTGGAAGATACCTTGCATAAGCTGGCATTTACCAGCATGAAAATGCAACCAAAAGTAGTAAATGAGTAGTAAATATAAGCTCCGATATTAACAAGCCAGTCTTTCCAGTTCTGCTTTTGCAGATTGAAATGTACCGTGTGCATAATAGCCAAGTGTCATGGTTATGTTAGCGTGTCCCATAAGATATTGCAGGGTGTTTGGGTTCATTCCTCTGTTTGCCATATTCGTACAGTAAGTATGTCGGAATGAATGTGGTGTGATGTTCGGTAACTTGTCCGTGTGATACTTGTTATACTTCTTAATTAGTCCTCGCACCATGCCCTCATAGTTTCCTGCAACTTTAGGTAAGCCCTCACGGTTCAAGAATAGGAAATTGCTATAACCACCTACAATCAACGGTTGTGCCTTTCCTCTGTTCTTTAGTATTCTTTGGATTGCTTGATAAGCCCGTTCTGTCAATGGAAGTTCTCGTTTTCCGTTTTTGGTCTTTGGCGTTTCAATATAGTAGCCGATTTCGCTGTCTTTCAATAACTGGTGGTCTATATTGAGTATTCTGTTCTGCATATCAATATGCGTCGTTAGTCCGCAAAATTCAGAAATACGAAGTCCCGTTTCCAGCAGAAGCACAACCTCATCATAATACTTGCTGTAAATCTTATCCTTTTCCATAAAGGCAAGCAGGCGTTCTTCCTGCTCTGGTGTAAGGATAACTTTCTGCTCCGTATCATCTTCCAGAACATCACTTAGCTTAAATTCAAACGGGTTCTTTCTGATACAGTCGTCTTGTATCGCCATGTAAAATGACGCTTTCAAGGAACGCTTGTAGTTATCAATCGTTTTATAGGCGTATCCTTTTTCGCTCATTCTGATAGCCCATTCTTTAGCGTCCGACTGCTTAACAGTATCAATCGCCCTCATACCCAATGGGTCATTTTTCAGAGCGTTCATAAGATACTGTCGTCCTTTTTCAGTAGCCCTCTTGATGTTCTTTCTTTGGCTGTTCTTCTTGTCGTAGAGCTGGCAGACTGTCATTTTACCGCCTGCTGTATCGATACCGTCGTTAAGGTCTTTTTTAATCTGTGTTTCTTTTTCCCTCAACGATATATCATCACGCTTTCCAGCAGGTGTCTTGTCTGTCGGTACAAGTTTCCAAGAATAGATAAATTGTGGCTTTCCGTATATATCGGTATATTTATAAACGTATCTTCCGTCTTTTCGCTGGCTCTCTCCATTACGCAAATTGCGATTTTTACTGTCTTTTCGTTTTACATTAGACATAGTGTAAAGCTCCTTTCCGTCATGGAACGAGCCGTGATACGCTATATTTATTATACCATATCTACGGCTCAATGACATTAGATTTCGTCCAATGTATCTATGATTTTTTCAAATTGTTTTCGCTTAATCTGAATACGGTTGCCGTTCACGATAACCCAGCCAGCGTCAAGATTTTCTTCAGCTAATTTACGCAATTTCTTTTCGCCAATGCGGAAGTATTTGGACGCTTCTTCAACCGTCAGCGTATATTTTTCCCAAATAGGCACATCAGTATTGTTCATAATCTATGCACCCCCCTTTACTGTGTGTCGTTTTTTACAAGCAGGCAGACGGCTTTGGAAAGCTCCATTAGTATCTCAACTA
>ULOD01057648.1_pt1 | contig 9428 bp, 7 predicted proteins | sample 1952351 | NCBI WGS metagenome assembly ULOD01 (sample SAMEA4835596, study PRJEB28245) | human gut metagenome | biome: gut microbiome; material: fecal sample | place: Denmark | collected 2008 | reverse complement strand
CGTACTTCTTAATGGTAAGGCTGGGCTTTGCCTTGTTCTCTACAATGAGAGTGCTTTCCTTGCCTGCAAACAACTCTACAAAATAGAGAGTATCGTTAAGAAGATAACCTTTAGGTGCAATTACCTCCTGTACGGTATAGATACCAACGTCAAGGTCACTTAGTTCAATAACACCGTTTTTGTCAGTAGTGCGGTCATAGTATCTTGTACTGTCGCCAACTTTTACAATGCTGAAAGACGCACCTTCAAGAGCCTTGCCGGTATTCGCATCAAGCTTTGTGATCTTGAGGTCAGGCTTTTCTGCATTTGTAAACACAAGCTGTACGTCGGTGTCTTCTCTTGCATCAATTACTCGTGTCTCACCGCTGTTAATATATCCCTCGGGTGCGGTAAACTCGGTTACCTCATACACACCGGGCTCAAGGTCGGAAAGACTTATTGAACCGTTTCTGTCGGTGGTAAACTCTTCGAGGTAATCTACATCAATACCCTTGATGCGGAAGGTTGCCCCCTCAAGCTTCTTATCCTTATCTGCATCGGTCTTTAAGATGCTGATACCCGGCTTTGTGGGGTTAAAGAATGTAAGCGTTGCGCTCTGTCCTGCTTTCAGTTCAATAGACTGCGGAGTATCCTGCAGCACATAGCCGTAAGAGGTCTTTGTTTCCTTTACGGTGTATGTACCGGGTGCAAGGTCAGTAATTTCGATAATACCGTCTGCATCCGTGGTGTAGTTACCGATAAGCTCAGTGTCAAGATATACCGCAAATGTCGTTCCCTTAATAGGATTTTGCGTTTTGGTGTTCAGTTTTTCAATAATAAGGGAGGGCTTTTTGCTGTTGGTAAGCACAAGCACGGGATCGTCCATAGTTTCAGGATCATACGGATCAATATAGATGCCGTGACGCTCGGTATCAAGGATATATCCATCAGGAGCATCCTTTTCTACGATCTCGTAATAGCCTTCCGAAAGATCGGTAACATTTGCATAGCCTGCAATATTGGTAGTGACGGTAGTAATGAGTCTGCCGTCCTTATACACTTCAAAAGGAACGTCTTTAAGAGGAATATCTGTGTCCTTATCTTTCTTGATAATGACAAGAGACGGAGTTCTGACATTCTCAAAAGTAAGCGATACATCTTCCACGCCGTCCCATTTGAAGGTCTGCATCTCTTCGCTCGCCTCATAACCAACGGGAGAAGCAATCTCGTAGATCTTATATGAGCCGAAAGGAAGCTCGTCGCCTACAAACTCGATACAACCGCTATGACCTGTGGTTACATCGGTCTTATAGCTGCCGTCAGTCTGCTCGATACGGAAGGTCGCACCGATAAGCGGACTGCCGTTCTGTGCATCAACCTTATATATGCGGAGTGCTCTTTCGCTGTAGTTCTTTACAGATACGGTAGTTGTGGTACCTGCAAGAACATTTACTCGGATATCCTCGGCTATAATGTATCCTTCGGGTGCCTGAAGCTCGGACAAAACATAGGTTGCCTCGGGATTCAGATATTCCCAGACGATCTGTCCGTCCTCGTTGCTCGTTCCGGTATATGAGCTTCCGTCGGAGCCGGTCAGCTTGAAGATAGCGCCTGCAAGTGCATTGCCCATACTGTCTGTCTTATTCACAATGAGTCTGCCATAAGGAGAAGTAACCTTCGCCCATTTCATCTGACCAGTGCAGGACATTGTTGCATACATCGGATCGGCAATAACAAAGCTCTGCTCTCTTGCTACGGTGTTATTTGCAAAGTAAATATCATACTGCGTAATAATAGCAGATGCGTGGAAGATGATATTACCCTTTTCAGGAGTGTTTCTGACAGGAATGCAGACCTTGAAATCGTTTGCGTATTCCTGTCCGTTCTCATTCATATTGGTAAGCGCATTGCTCGGAGTGGGAATCTTCCAATACTTCTTGCCGCCGCTTGTAAAGGTTTCAAGCTTGTTGTTGGAAAGGTCGGTAAGAATAGTTCCGGTAGGTGCATTTTCGAGGTACATATGAATGGTGTGACCGTTCTTATATGTAGAGGTCGCGGAAGATGCAACAAAGGTACGTGTATAGTACTCGGTGCCGTCTATGGTTTCCTTTTCAATGCCGTACATACCGTTCTGTTCTGCGCCGATAAGACCGTTTGCATCCTCGATATCCAGCACATTGCCTGCTTCCTGTCTGCCAAGACGGATATGCATACCTGCAAGCAAAGGTCTGTCCCAGAAGGATGCGTTGTAGAGGATAATCATAAGTGCTTCATATGCACGAAGCTGCGAAGGGTTATCTGTAGGAACTTTAAGCGTATCTCTGCCGCTCGTAAACTCGGTTCCCTCAATAGCGATCTGACCGAGTGTTGCCCATACTGCCGCCTGCGTTGCGGAGAGATATTCCTCGCGGGTAAGGTTCGCAATAATTGGATGTTTAGCCTTGTTGATAGAGATAAAGTCCTCAAGTGTACGCTGCGGATAACCGCCTGCAAATGCACCGATGGTTTTTGGCGATGAAGTGTATCTGCCGGTAATGGTCATCTGCGTATTGGAGTTGGGAATATCCAGTCCCCAGTTGACACAGTATGCGGGACCTGTGATACCCGTATCGCTTGTATACGTCCATGACTGTCCCTGCAACTTTGTACCGCCCTCGGTTTCAAGGATATAGTGGGTTTCATTCAGCGTAATGGTGACCGTCTTGGCTTTGCCGTTGCTAAGCGTTTCGGCGCTCACCGGCATGATGGGGATCACGGACATGAGCGTAATGAAGGCAAGCAGAAAAGCAAAAAGCTGCTTACCAATATGCTTTGTTTTAGACATTTTTAATTCCTCCAATTAAGTCTTTGAAATAGAAAAAGCAGACCGTGATTTTCAGTCTGCTTTAAGTTGGTTTATTCGATTTATTCTGCTGTACTGTTCGGCACAAGCAATTCTTTGGCAAATTCAGTTTTTTCTCTCGTAATATCCGTTCTCGGATAGTTTGTCGGGAACAGTGATTCTTCAATACGGGCTACATCATAGTAACTTATATCTACTGTCTTCCATGTGCCGTCAATGTAGATCTCATTCCAAGCATGTGTGGCATCCCTTATACTGACACACGGGATATCTGCCCGCTGACAAAGATAAATAAAGGAATTTGAGTATGTGCCGCAGATTCCGTTTACAGGTGCGTCCGCCGTAAACACATCATTGATGCCTGCTACGTTCTCATCCTTGTAAACTATTCTGTCTGCAATATATTCTGCTATTCTCTTTACCTTTTCTCTATCCGAAAGACCGTCAAGACTTTCTATAAATTCGTCCATAGCTTTATTGGCAGCCTCATATTTCGGATTTATCTGCACCTTCAAAATTCGGTAGCCAGGATACTCATACAGATTCTTTACTGTAGGCTCCGCACCGAAAGTATAGGTGTAATATCCGGAAATGACCGCCGCTACCGACTTCATTGCGATATCCGTCTTTCCGGGAGTTTCAAAAGTGAACTCTTCATCTACATAATGTGCATACTTATAATCCGGGTTATATCCTTCGCCGCTGCTTCCTTGGATAATTTCAGTTTTATCCGCTACAGTCTGACGCATGGTATTGTATGCTTCTCTTGTGTAGACATCATCAAACACCTGTGCGTTCGCATTTGATGAAAAGTCCTCTCTCGAAAAAGATGTACCGTCAATGTTGATACTTTCGTCTTTTTGCTCCAAAGGAACTTCTATAGGAATTTCTTCCGTAGTTCCCTCGGGCATTTCGGGAACGGTTATTTCTTCGGTAGTCACATCTTCCGAAGCTTTGCCGATAAATACGCTGTTGGTATCTTCGACATATTCAATATCTACACCAAACAACGCTGCTGCATCCCTCAGCTTTACATAGTTGTTTCCGTTTATGTTATATGCGAGAAGCTCTATTGGTTCTCCGTTATAGAAGAAAAGCTGAGTTGTGATCTGTGCAAGAACGCCTGAATTTGCCAAAGCAATTGTTCCGCCAAAAAGAATTGCACCGCAGAGAAAACCGATAAAGAAATTAGATAACCTCTTCATATTGATTTCTCCTTGTTTGGTTTATTATTTATGCTTGGTGTTGATACCTAAATGAATTTAATCTACCTGAGCAGCTTTTACGCACCAGCGGTAATCGTCCGCTTGGTTCTTAACGCAGGTAATTAGGGTAATGATATTGTCGCTTGTATTCTGCAGATCCGAGATATCGTCAACCGAAATCTTTTCAATGCTATATACCTCATATTCTCTGGTGCCGAGCTTAGTTGTAAGCTTTACGGTTGCACCGAGGTCAAGCTCGTGTATCTTTTTGAAATATGCTCCCGTACCTCTGTTATGAGAAGCAAGACACACGTTACCATCCCAGATAGATGTGTCCTTGAAATGACCTACACCCTTTGAGAGTACAGAGCTTGTGGTGCCCTCATAAACCTTTACGGAAACGTTGATATCCGGAATAGAAAGCTTTGCTATATATCCGCCCGAATAATACATATCTTCGTCTACTTTGGTAAACGCATCGTATGTATAGTAATCATCGTAGATATCTGCAAATGAATTGTCCGGAATTACGGTAGTTGTACTGCCAATAACCGTGCTGCCGCTCGGTACTGTACTTGTAACAGTTACGGTAGGCTGGCTCAATGCTCCCGTTACCGTCTGCTGCACCTGTGTTTCATCCACATAAGGGGATGCAAGGTTAGGTGTAAGCAATGTACCGCTATATCTGAGATTGCTTGTAGCACTGCCGAAAGCAGGAGGTACAAGTGCGCTGTTCTTGCTTACGTCAACTTCGGTTCTGCTAAGGTTTGTACCTACAGTTATGGCGCTTACGGAAGTAGGCGTACCGAAGAGTGCTTCCTTGGGCGGTGCCACGGTATAGTCTGCGGCATTCGCCTGAACCGAAAACACGATCAAGAGCGAGAGCCCTACGCAAAATAGAAGTCTTTTCATATTAATAGCCCTTTCTCTTCTTACGGATGAATCTGTACAGTGCATAGCCACATACGGCAAGACCTATTGCAGCAATTACGCCGACAACAGCCGCTCCGATGATAACAGGTGTCTTGGCAGAATCGGTAGGTGTTACTTCAGTAGTCACATCGGGCTGAATTGTAATCACAGGCTCATCCGCCTCCTTTGCTCCTTTAAACACAGCCGTATATGTAATGGTATCATTTACGACTTTTGTAACATTGCCTTTGTAATATGCACTTGCGGTATAGCCGTTAACATAGCTCTTGGTTGCAGTTCCGGTATACACTGCATTTGCGGTATATCTTACTGTAACATCGGTGCCGTCTACATTTTCATTTATGGAAGAACTCCACTCAATACCGGAAAGTGTAAGTGTTACACCGTCCTTGTCGATTGTCTTTGGTACGAGTGAGGTATCTGCCGAAGCAAGATTCGGATAGCTTCTTTCCTCGGTTACAGTAAACTTTCTGCTGCTGTAGCCTACAGGTGAAAGTTCCAATGTAGAGTGGTCAAGGGCGAGTGTACCGATATATCCGTCTTCGGTCGATACATCTACCGTCGGACTAAACAATGCGATTACAGATTCCGCATCATTCGTGGAAGTGTGGCAGCTGATATTCTCCACATATTCCTTGGTATCTTCCTCGGTATTGTCCTGCACTTTCATTTCCGAAAACACATACTCGATCTCATTTTCGGTAAATGCTTCTGTGGGAATAAGGCTTCCATCCGTATCCTTAGAAAGTACATATACCTTTTCGATGATATTGCAATCATCTTTGGTACTTGCAATAACCTCCTGCGGAACAAGCGTTTCCTCTGCAAATATGCTGATAGGCATAGTGCAAAGTACGAGCAGTGATGCTGCAAGAATTTTTACTGTTTTCATTTTTTGCTCCTTAAAATATGATTTTGAAAATATGTTATGCATTGTACATTGGTCAGCCACCGCCTTCCTCTGCAAAAAGCCTAGCAATTCTTTCAGAGAAAGCTTTGTCATTTCTGCCGTAGATTTTATATCCATACCGGCCTGCTTCAAAGTTCTTAGTGACCTTATCCAGTAAAACAATATAGCTTCCGTCTATGTCCTGTCTCCAAAGCTTGTCGATCTGGAAATACTTCATCTTACCAATGTGCCAACTGTCTGCAAAGCACATACATATTTTGATATCGCATGCACGGAATACCTTCATCTTTTCTTCATCGTAGCAATCACCATAGGAAAGCAGCTTGCCTTTAGAAGAAAGGTTAAACGGAGTGCCAAAATCAAATACCACCGCACGGCTTGTCTTTTTGATCCGTGCAAGGTCAATGTCCGAATGCACGATATATGTTACTTTCTTGGATTTTGCAAAACGCAATGCACCCGTGCCTGAAAAGTCTATAACCTTTACGCTACCACTCTGTGCTGCAGCGATGTATTCTGCTATGCTCATCGTCATATTGGTAACACCGCAACCGTGCGTAAAACCGATTACACCAATGGTGATGCACGGCGGCTCCGTTACAAGCGGTTTTAGCTCTTCATCGGATTCATCGAAGACATTGACTTCATAATCGTATATGTAGCCTTTTTTGATTACATCAACAAAGTATTCTTCATCAAGTCGGCTGCCTTCATATACAATGTCGGATATTCCGTACACATTTCTATACTCGGATATCTGGTCTTCGATATACTGATTCCGATAGCCGGGAAAGACAATAATGATTCGGATATTCGGCTCTACCTGACGGATCCTTTGAAAGAGTTTCTTTCTGTCTACGCCGTGCAGGAGCTTGTCCGCAACCACAAGCACATCTACATTTGCGTCAAGTGCATCGAATCTGCGGGTAAAATCCTCTGCATCCTCAAAGTTTTCGTCTACAATGCGGATATTGTTCTTCGCTAAAATGATGGCAAGGTCTTCCGAGTACTTTATATTCCCAAGCCAAATGACTACATTAATCAAGCAGATGCACCTCCTTTTTGCATTCCTCGGATACGTTGCCGTTTCTGTCGGTAATGCTTTCAAGGATCCTATATGCCGTTTCGAGTGCTTTTCCTGTATCTCTGCGGTCGTGCTTATAGAAAGCATGCAGAAAAATAATTTCACCGTCCTTTTCATAGAAGATGATACGCATCATGGTTTCTGCAGCCTTAACTCTAATCTCATACATCTGTCTGTACTTTGCCAGCGAAAAATGCTTTACATACGGTTCCAAGAAGCCGTTACTTTCATCCAGTATGTATGCAAGCTGAAAAAGAAGTTTTGTATGGAGTTTCTTATTAATATTCTTTAAGAAGTCTTCCACGGGACACGCATCTCCCTTTTTGTATGCGTACAGTTTTCTCATTCCGTATCGGCTCCTTTCATATGCTCGCTGTAATACGCAAGAGCTTTAATGATATATGCCTCTGTTTCCTTGGGGGAAATGATAGTATGCGGAATATATGGTCTGAGTGTATCTGCCTTAAACATAAGTTTTACCGCTTGATTCGGCTTGTGTTCGCACATGATATCCAGAATCCTGTCCTCACTTAGTTGCCCGTCTTTCGATAACTGCTTCATTTTCAGAGACTGCGAAAGAGAAGGTGTCGCTTCCTCACTTTTTATGGTTTCGAGCAGCATTTGCTGTTCTTCTTTCGTAAGGTAAGACAACTCCACGGCAGGTCGGAACGCTATTTTTTCTTCATCGACCATGTCCAGAAGTTCTTTAATAAGCTTGGTAAGTCGTATGTACCTTCTGACCTGCTCTCGACTGTCATTATGGATCTTACCGAGTTCTTCGCCCGTTCTTAACTTTGCCACCACTGGTGTCGAAGTTACATCAGTGCGTTTTCCCTGCCTTTTCAGTGCATCCATTCGCATCTTATATGAGAATGCAAGCTCACTCGGAAGCAGTTTTGAGCGTTGAAAATTGGAATCAACCATAACAACAACCGCTTGGTCATAGCTAAGATCCCTGATTTCGGATTTAAGTGTTTCAAGACCCGCAAGCTCGCAGGCTTTCTTTCTCCTGTGTCCCGCTACAAGCTCGTATCTTCCGTCAATTTTCTTTCTAACAATTGCAGGGACAAGGATGCCGTTATCTCGGATACTGTCAACCAGCTTGTACATGTCCTCATCTACAACGACCTTGAACGGATGATTCGGAGCATCATCGATCTCGGAAAGCGGGATATCCATGATCTTCGGCGGCTTGCCTTGCTTCGTTTCATTTCGGCTCTGCTCACTTGAGAACAACTGATTATATCCTTTAAGCCCTAAATCAATTTTAGTTTCTTTCAATTGCTGCTACCTCCCTGGAAAACCTGTCGTATGCGAGTGCGACCTTATTATGCGCACCGCGACTGAATACGCTTTTTCCCACATTGCTGCACTCCGGCACGATAACCGAAGACGGAATCTCTGCAAAGAATACTTTTGCTCCGCCGGCAAAAGACTCACGAAGTAAATCGCTTATTCGCTGCGCATTCCGTGTGCGTTTATCTACCATAGTCAAAAGAATTCCGTCTACCTTAAGATCTGGATTTATCTCTTGCTTCGTTTTAAAAATGGAATACATCAACAGATCAAGTCCTTTTGCGGACAGGTAATTAGCTTGTGTAGGGATGATAACGCTGTCTGCGGCAGCAAGGGCATTGACTGTCATAAGACCAAGCGAAGGCATGCAGTCGATAAGGATATAGTCATAATCTTTTTTATACGGCTCAATACACTTTTTGAGTACGAACTCACGCTTGCTGATACTGAAGAGGCTGATTTCCATACCGGCCAGTTCAATATTTGCCGGGATGAAATCTACACCTTCATCGTGGTGGTGAATAAAAAAATCTTTTATATAAGAAGTTTTTTCAATAATATTCTGCATAAGCCCTGACAGCGAGTTTTCGAGATCATCTGGATTTTTTACTCCTAGACTTATGGTAAGACTCCCTTGCGGATCGGCATCTACCAAGAGAATCTTCTTGCCGAGTCTTGCGAGACCAACACCAAGATTCAGGGTTGTAGTAGTTTTTGCGACACCACCTTTTTGGTTTGTGATCGTGATTACTTTGGATTCACTCATGGTTTGTTCCTCCTAAAAATTTTATATATATATGACACGGTTTTTCGGTATTCAGAGAGATAAATTTAAAAATTTGAAGTGATTTACCCTTGCGATAACCGTGTACATATTTGAATAACAGTCAGTCGGAGGAAGCCTGTGAGCGTAACCCGGAACAGACTTTCGAAAAAAGTCCTGAAAACGCAAAAAAAGACTTGAAAACATAATGCTTTCAAGTCTTCTTGTGGCTCCCCCTGCTGGGCTCGAACCAGCGACATCATGATTAACAGTCATGCGCTCTACCGACTGAGCTAAGGAGGAATATGATGGAAATTTGGCTTTCAGTGGTAAAATCCTCCATAACCACCAAATTTCCGGTTTATTTGCTTACAATCGGACTACCGACTGAGCTAAGGAGGAATAATGGTGCACCT
>ULOD01057136.1_pt1 | contig 9450 bp, 4 predicted proteins | sample 1952351 | NCBI WGS metagenome assembly ULOD01 (sample SAMEA4835596, study PRJEB28245) | human gut metagenome | biome: gut microbiome; material: fecal sample | place: Denmark | collected 2008 | reverse complement strand
AGTTTTCAATCCCTTTGCAGTGCCCGGTTGTTTCCATCATCTCCAGGTCAAACCGCGTCCGCTGCTCCAGCCGCTGCGCCTCCACCAGCTTGTTGTCGCGCCTCAGCTCGTCAAGCCGCAAAGCCAGATCTTCCTTAATGTGCATCATCGCCTGCGACAATGCCGGACGCGGCGTAACATAATGGTTCGCCGGATAAATCGTAATCTCTTCCAAATCCGCGGTTTTTTTGCCGGTCAAAACGTCAAACTCGCTGATTTTTTCAATCTCATCGCCGAAGAACGACACCCGCCACCCGCGGTCTTCGTAGTGCGCCGGAAAGATATCCAGCGTATCGCCCTTAACCCGGAACGTGGAACGCACAAAATTCGCCTGATTGCGCTCATATTGCAGCAACGCCAGATTTTTATAGATTTCTTTCGGCTCGATACAATCGCCCTTTTTAAGCGAAAACGCCATCGCCGAATACGATTCCATGCTTCCCAAACCGTAAATACACGACACCGACGCCACGATAATCACGTCTTTCTCTTCCAAAACGTTACGCGTCGCTCCGTGCCGCATCCGGTCAATCTGCTCGTTAATCGCAGAATCTTTTTCAATATAGGTATCAGTCTTCGGAATATATGCTTCCGGCTGATAATAGTCGTAATAGGATACGAAATACTCAACATGGTTATGCGGAAAAAACTCTTTCATCTCCGCATACAGCTGCGCCGCAAGAATTTTGTTCGGCGCCATAATCAGCGTCGGCTTCTTCATCTCCTCAATGATTTTGGCCATGGTAAAGGTCTTGCCCGAACCGGTAACGCCCAGCAGAACTTGGTTTCTCTCGCCTCTTCTCAGGCCGTCGCACAGTTGCCTGATTGCTTCCGGCTGGTCTCCCGACGGCTCAAACGGGCTGACCACTTCAAATTGATTGCTCATAGAGGTATATATAGCGCCGTCTGCCCCCAAAAGTCAATAGATATAAAAACCAGCCATTCCCTGCTTTAGCCGTTTTTCTTCTCAGTTTTAATATTTCCCTTACTGTACAGTTTTTTTCGCACTGGTTCTTACATTCCTGTATTCCTTACCCTTGCGAACAATCCGGACTGCTGAAAAAAAAGGGTCGTTTAAAATCAACAGAACTGTTTCTTTATTTTTATAATACAATCAATCAGTTAAAAAAACGTAAATAAAACTAAAGATGTATATTTTAAACGACCCCCAAAAATCAGCACGACACACTCCAAAAAACAAAGGCAACCTATATCAAAGGACAAAACCATGAACAAAAATATCTTACTGGCAGGAACCGCTATTTGCTTGTTAAGTATGGCCTCAATTGTCCATGCCCAGACAACAAATAATGAGGAAGACACTTTTGAATCCATTCAGTTTAATAAAGGAACCGGATGGATTGCCAGCGATGAATCCGGATCAAGCTATACCCAAATCAATTACCTGACAAATAGCGACCTTACCACTCTGCAAAACAGTATCAACATGATTGGCAATACCGCTTATGCCACCGCGGCCAATCTGCGTACCACACAGGAAGACGCTACCACAGCCAAAACTCAGGCGTCCGAAGCCAAAACAGCCGTCGACAATTTGAGCAAAACTGTTGAAAGCGAGTTGGCACTCAAAGCCGATACCACCACGGTTACCGAACTGTCCAATCGCATCACCACAAATGAAGGAAAAATTGACCAAAACAGCAATGACATTGCCGCTCTTGAAGAAGAACAAGACGAACAAAATACAAAAATAAACAACATATCTTCCGGCACCACATACTCTGGAACCGGACTGGAAGCCAACGTCAGAAATACGGCAACTTCCGTCTTTAACAGCAACCTGAATACGGCGCTGGAAAGTGGCGGACAAATTTATACCTTCACCAACAACCGCATTAACATCGGCATAGAAACGGCCCTTGAAAGCGGCGGTTCCATAAAGTCAGCCATAGACAAAGCCACAGACACAAGCGAAGGCATCGGCAACGGCCATGATAACCTTGTCAGCGGCGACCAGGTCTATGATGCCATCAATAATGCCAAAACCGAAATTTCCGACACCATCGGCAGCACGGCCGAAGAAGTCGCCAACACGGCAATTTCCGACGCTCTCGGAGAAGAAGGCAGCATTACGCAGGCCATAAACCAGGCAACGAAAGACCTTGCCTCAGGCGACACCATCCAAAACGCCGTCAGCGAACAGGTTTCTTCCGCGATTGAAGAAGGCAATTTCGCCACCAAAAACGACATTACGCAGGCCATATCCGACGGCGTAGCCGAGGGCGGGACAATTGATACGGCCATCAACGATGCCGTCACGGAAGCCGGCAGCAACTATGCCACCAAAGAAGATTTGGCCGGCCTGGCTTCGGGTGAAGAAATGCAAAACGCGATAAGTGATGCCGTTAATACGGCCACCGAAGGACTTGCCTCTGAAGAGTACGTCAACAGTGCCGTTGACTCTGCCAAAACCGAAATCAGTAATTCTCTGGAAGGCTATGTTACCGACGGCGAATTAAATGACGCCGTCGCCGGCGCGGTCGGCTCCGCAACCGGTGCTCTGGAGACGCAAATCGCCGACAAAGTCTCCAAAGACGATATGAACAGTGCCATTTCGGAAGCAACCACCGGCCTGGCCAGTGAAAGCTACGTTGACAGTGCCGTTGCCGGAGCCACCGAAGGTCTGCTGGACAAAGATACCGCCGACGGCCTGTATGCATCAAAAAACGATCTGAACAACTACGCCACCAAAGACGAGTTAAACAACAAAGCTGACACTTCCGATGTATACAGCAAAACCGAAGCCGACAATAAATTTGTCAGCAAGGACAATCTGGATACGATTAAGAATGAAATATCCGCAGAACTGGACGGGCAATACGTTTCTCAGGACGAACTGGCCTCAACCGTCCAGAATACCATTACCGACCAGCTGGGCGATACGGTCAGCAGCGCCGTCAGCGACGAAATCAACAAGCAGACTGAGAAGCTGGAACAAACCGTAACTGACAATGTTATGGGCGGTCTGGATAAAACCTTTGCCAGCGATGAAGAACTCACTGCCGCCAAAGACGAACTGAGCGGAAAAATTGACGCCATCACGCAGGAAGGCGGTGCAATAGATACCGCTGTAGATGCCGTCAAAGACGAACTGCAGGGCAGCATTAACGATGTCGCCGAAGATGTAACCGAACTTGGCGGGCGCCTGGATACGGCAGAAACGGATATTGACAAGCTGCAAAGCGACATGGCTACGGTTAAAGACGACATGACTACGGTTAAAGACGACATCAGCGGCTTGCAGGATACCGTTGCCAACCTGGATAACACCTACGCAACGGATGAAGAACTGCAAAGTACCAAAACCGAATTGCAGGGAAATATTAATAAAGTTTCCGGCGATCTGGCCAGCACCAGCGAAAAAGTCGGCAACTTGGAAAACTCCCTCTCTGACACAAATGAAAAAGTCGGCAATCTGGAAACATCGCTTTCTGATACCAACAAAAAAGTTGACAGCCTTGAGAGCAGCCTGGCGGACAAAGCCGACACGTCTTATGTAAACGAACAGCTGGCCGGCAAAGCCGACGCTTCCGACGTAACGGCGCTGGAAGATGAACTGGGCAAAACCAACCAAACCGTCTCCGATTTAAACGGCAAGCTGGAAACCACCGACCAAAATGTGGCCAACCTTGAAAGCGAACTCAACAAAACCAACGAAACGGTTACGGCCTTAGACGGGGAGCTGGAAAAAACCAACACCGCCGTCGCCGGCAACACTGCCGCCATCACTGCCAATGCTGACGCCATTGACAATCTGGAAAGCGGCAAAGCTGATAAAACAGAGCTTGAGCAGGCCAAAACCGAACTGTCCGGCCAGATTAACGACATCACCAAAGAAGGCGGTGCGATAGACACGGCGGTAAATACGGCCAAAGACGAATTAAACGGCACGATTTCCGATACCAAAACTGAACTGCAAGGCAACATAAACACCGCTAAAACCGAGCTGGAAGGCAATATTGCAGACAGCCTGCAGGAGAGCAAAGACTACACCGATTCCCAATTATCAACGGTTGAAGAAAACATCTTTGCCAAAGCCGATGAAAAATACGTTACCAACGAAGGGCTTGACGAAAAAGTTCAAAACTCGGTTGACAATACTATCGGCACCCGGGTTGAAGATGCCGTCAATAAGACGGTCGGCGACATCAGCCAGCTCGGCGTCGGCAACAAAAACCTGTCTAATGGTTCTGAGGATGCGCCGGAAACGATTGTTGAGGCCATCAACAACATAGACCAGTCCCTGGGCACTATTCACGGCCTCGCCGACAAACTGGGCGGCCAGCATCAGGGCAACCTGGCCGACGGTACCACGGTGGAAGATCATCTGACATCTTTGGATTCTGCCATCGGCAACCGCGATAACTATACCAACGCCAACGGTTCCAATAACTATCTCGCCACAGCCGGTGCAGACATTTCCACCGCCATCAGCGAAATCGCCTCCAACATCGGTACGGCAGAAGATTTGGGTACCGCACAAAACGGCGTATCATCAAGCAATACGGTCAATCAAAACATTGCCGCAGTCAATACCGCCATCGGCAACACCTCAAAACTGGCCAACACGCATTACGTCTCCGGTGCCGCCAATCTAACCGACGCCGTTGCCGGATTGGATAACCAGATTCACAATTTGGATTCTCGCTATTACCAGTTAAGCGGCGACATTAATGATCTGCGCGATGACTTCAATGCCGGTATGGCCACCATGTCTGCCATGACGGCTCTGGTGCCGAATGCCCGCGCCACCGGCAACACGCAGCTTTCTTTCGGTACAGGCATGTACGAAGGCGAAACGGCAATGGCGCTCGGCGGCTTTCACTGGATAAACGACAACGTTCTGTTAAATGTCGGTGCCGCCTGGGGCAGCGCGGATACGGCCTATCGTATGGGAATAACCTATTCCTGGTAAAGCTGATTCTTAACAAAAAAACGGAAGCACAATGCTTCCGTTTTTTATGTTTTTTCTGTTTTCACGCCACGGCATACGCATGTTTTTCCGCATCGTAATGCAGCCTTTTCCGACTGCCGTTTTCGTCTGCAAAAAAGATTTCCGGCACATTTTCAACCCGAAACGCCGCAACCGCTTCACCATTGGAAAATAAAGCCTCAAACACCAGACATGAACCGTCGTTTTGTTCGGCGCGGAGAAATCGTGTTTCATCAACGCGATACGCGTCGCAAAAACTGTCGTACTCGGCCGCGTCAATACTCTCTCCGCCATCAAGCGCAACGTATGTCGCCTCGCCCCAAAAATCGGACATCATTTCATCTCCCGCCGCAACGCCGGCAATCCCCGAAACTTTGCCAAACAGGCCCGGCTCTGCAACCCGCAGCATTTTTGCTTTTTTGCTATAGAAAAACACTAACGCGTCATCAACCGCCTCGCCTAAAATCAGCCCTTTGGGATAAGCCGCACTATACAGGCAGCAGGAAGAGAAATCTTTGGGCTTGATAATCAGCGTCCGCTCGTCCAGCAGCCTTTCCCGGCAGTCTGTAACCGGAAACATATCGACAATATGCAATCCTTTGGCTTTGATAAACACGCCTTCGCTCAAACGGCGTTCCCCTCCCTTTTTGGTAAAACCGGTAGCAAACACGATACAGCGGAATCTTTCTCCGCTGTTCGCAAACACGCCTCCGGCATCAGCAGACATCAAATCCGCCATTAAAATAAAAAGATAAAAGAACAAAGGAGCCGCCCACATTGAATTCGGCTTTTCCAAAAGCGGCGCGATTACATAAAATATGCCACACAGCCACAACAACGGTTTGTTCTTGCTTACCGCAACCTTCCAGCGGTTTGCCGAAAACAGCAAACCCGTCTGTAAAAACAATAATAAATTCATACAATATAATTTAAATTAGACATAATTAATAAAATTTTGGGCAACATATCATAGATATTTTTATATTGCAACAAAAATATCACCCCTCGCCCGCCTTCATAATACCCGTTCTCCGCCCGTACCCGTTCTCCACTCGTACACGTTCTCCGTCCGTACAAAAAAACACCCGGGTTTTACAATCCCGAGTGTTTTAATACCAAATCGGCAAGCAGCCAGCACGCACCGCAGCCCAGCGCCAGATTGACCGCTGCCAGATATACCCGCGTCGCCGTGTCGGTTTCTTTCATCAGAAAACACACCTCCAGCAGACGCACCGTTTTTGCCCCTGCGAACGCGCCCAGCGCCGCCCAAAGCATCAGCCTGCCGAGATTAAAGAAATCCGCAGCTGCCGCCACAAGGGCAAAAAGCAAAAATATCAGTGCCCAATAGAACAAAAAGCTGTTCCACCACACCGCTTTAAACTTCAAATCTGCTTTCATACGCAACAATTATAAACTAATTAATAAATACAAACAACACCGCAGCAACGCCGCACAAAAATAATTCCCGCGACAGACAAATATCAATCTGCCTGTTTTTTAGCATTGCCGCCAGACAATTGCAAGCCTTTTTTCCGCGCAGCTTCCGCCGTTGCCCCTCCCGCCAGACAATAACCGCACACCGCCTCTTATTTTCCGGCACCGGCCAAACGGCTCCCCCGCCGCTATAAAAACGCACGCCGTTCGGCTTGCTCTCCTGCTGCAAAATTCTCACGCCGCAGCGCCCATTCCGGCACTCGCTCCCTGCATCTACTTAGCCGTGCAAGGCAGGCGTCCGTTGTCCTGAAATGCAGCCAAATCAGCAATATCAAGTTCCCGGTTTTCCCCGTTTCGGGTACGGCAATGCCCCGCCACGGCTTTTCCCTTTTCAAACGTTACCGCCGCCAGCAAGTCGCCGCTGGCATAATAAATTTTTGCAACGCCTTCTTCTTTGCCGTCGGCATAAGTTGCCTCGCTCAGCAGCATTCCGTTTTCAAAAAACAAGCGGGCCGAACCGTTTTTGACGCCATCGGTATAATAAGACTTTTCTAAAATTCTGCCGCCCGGATAATACGCCCGAACCTCGCCCGTAACCGGAATATTGTTAATGTCCGCCAATTTGCCGTCTGCTTCATGCAGGTCTTTCTCATCGTATACGCGAACTGCGCCTTCCGTAGGGGCTGCATCTTCATTCGGCTGCCGGACAGCTTCCGCCGTTGCCGCACCGCCCCATGCATTGCCTGCTGCCGCCGCTGGAAAAGCCGCCTCCGCTGCTGAAAACGCTGCCGTATTTCCGGTAACCGTCAGCCAAAGCGCTGCCAGCATTATCTTCCCCAGGCTCTGCCCGGCCGTACGCTGACGCCGTCTTTTCCCTGCCGCATACCGCCGCCGTCTCGCCTCCAACACCGCCGTCTCTCTGTTTTCTTTCGCTAAAATCGTCATTGTCTTTCTCCCTTTACAGCCTGATGCTTATACGTCCCAAATATTTATACGTCTTAATACTTATGCATCCTCAATATGTATGTATACGTCCCAAACGCTCATCGCCGGCGACAGCCCAAAACAAAAAGCCGCCCCAACCGGAGCGGCTTTGCAAAAACTGGCGGAGATGCAGGGATTCGAACCCCGGGAGGACTTGCGCCCTCGTCTGATTTCAAGTCAGGTGCATTAAACCAGCTCTGCCACATCTCCGTCTGACCGGCTGTCCGTCTGCAACAGCCCGGCGTGAAACGCCGCTATCCGACCGGACAACAAAAGCAAACTAAAACACTTTTTTCCAAACGTCAAGAACTTTTTTCACCTTGTCAAAACACGGGCATAGCCTCACCGTTCCTGAACCGTTCTGCCCGCTGTACTCCGTTCCTGAAACTTTCCCGGGCAATGCCGTCCGCACGCCCGCCCCCGACCGAACCACACTGCCCGCAACACCCCGCCGCCCGGAGTTTGTTCAAACTACGCCGCCCGCAGCATTCCGCAGATTAACACCGATTCTCTACCGCCGCAGGCCGGCGCCGATTTTCCGTCGGTACCGGTCTGCCTCTCCCAGCAGGGCTTGCTTATTCAACCAGCGTAATCACGCCGCAGTCGCGCTGCTCCAGCTTATTCTGAATACTTGCCTTAAGTTCCTGCGTTGCGCCCGGAGCCACCGTAAAGCGCCAGACGTGTTCGTTGCCGTCCCCGGCCTCGCCTTTGATGCTCTCTTTGACAATTTTTGCATCAGCCGGCATTGGCTGTTTCAGTACGATATCCGCCGGATACTGCGCCTTGTTGGTTACACGGTAAATCGTTTCATAAAGGTTGGTCGTTTCTGCCGTAACGCAGGTATCAGCCGGATTTTTCTTATATTTGCGCTCGCTTAGTTTCTGGATGTCATCGACTTTTGCTTCGGCATAAACGTCGAAAAACTTGCCCAGATTAAGCGTCAGGCGCTGCCCTTCCGCTTTGTTGTCAATCGTATTTTCGCCGACAAACTGCAACGCGCCGTTCTTGTCATAGTCATAAAAACTGATTTTCCCTTTCGGCAGCGGCATTCCCAGCCCGTCTTCCGCATTGTTTGTAAAATTATAAATCAGGTTCGGATGGACGTCCTTATAGAAAGACTTGTTCTTGCCGAACGACAGCGTTGAGTCGACCACGCCGCGCTTTTTATATTTCACTGCCGGCGCATTGACAAAAGACACCTGCTTAATCTGCCCGTCTTTCAAAGACGTCGGCTGCGGTATCTTGTAAATATAATAGCCGTTCAAATTCTGCGGGGCAGAAATGACCGGCGCCGCCTCCATCGTATCCATCGCCGCACCGAGTGCCATCGCATTGACCATCGCCCGCTTAAACATCCGCGGCTGCAACACTGCGCCGACCGTATTGACGTCGCCCGCAATCAGGTTGACGCTGACATTGTCGTAAGCGCTGCCCGAACTGTTGCTGAGCGAAACCCTCCCCAGCAGTTCCAGCGTTTTTTCATCGTTGACTTTTGCAACATAATTCGCTTCCCACGAAAAGCCGGACGTCAGATATGCCAGACGCAATTCTTTTTCTCCCGCTTCCGCCGTTTCTGCCCGGGCTTTTAAAACCGGCGTGCTGTTCAGCCCCAGAGGCACCTTGTCAAACAGAACCCGCCCCGGAAAATTCGTCTCAATTCCGTAGTCGAACTTCAGCACCGGCGACATTCCGTCCGCTGCCAGCAGAATTGCCTTTTCATAAATGTTTTCTCCGGTCGCCGGATTGGTGCGCACGGTCTTGACTTCCTTACCGACAAAAGCACTCAGCATATTCATATAGTTAACCCCGGCATAGTCATAGTTCTGTTCCAGAATTTTTACCCCGTCGCCGAAAATAAACGCCGATTCCGGACGCATCTGCCGCGCCACTTCGTCAAAGACCACTTCGTTGATGCCCTTGTTGAGCTTAACCTGCTGACGTTTCTTTATCAGCGCCAGATCCTGATTGTAAATAGTGATTTCGGTCGCTGGTCCCCCCGCGGTCTGCCCGGCCGTCTGGCCGCCGTTCTTCCCTGCCGT
>ULOD01027583.1_pt1 | contig 9487 bp, 5 predicted proteins | sample 1952351 | NCBI WGS metagenome assembly ULOD01 (sample SAMEA4835596, study PRJEB28245) | human gut metagenome | biome: gut microbiome; material: fecal sample | place: Denmark | collected 2008 | reverse complement strand
CCCGATGGCGTGGGTGCGGAAGATGAACGGCATCCGAAACCGAGCGAACGAGATCGTGATGCAGGAAATTGTATATGGGTAACGAGCAAGCGGAGGTCGATGACCTCCGCTTGCTTTATATACAGCTCCGGTCGAATGAAAAAAGAACAATGTTCGGAACAATATCAAAAATTTCCGGAACAATATCAAAAATTTCCGGAACAATGTCATTGTTCTATCGGAACTATGTCAAACTAAATTTGATATTGTTCCGAACTTTATCAGAGCAAGAGGTCAGAAGCTTTCCGGTACAAGCGCCAGTTTGTTGATTGATTCGTGTGCCCGCACTAGCGCATCATAAACTGCCAAAACATCTTCGGAGTCCCAAGTTCGCAGAGATTTTTCATCAATCACACCGGCACTTTCCTGAATGATCTTCGCAAGCTGTTCTTCATCTGCAACGGCAACAACTGCTTGAACAGCAGCGTTACTTTGCGCTTTTTTGAGGTTCAGAATAAGGCTATCTATTGAGCCTTTGGACTGCACCTCAAATACATAGATTGCCTTGCCCATATTGCCAATTTTGGCTTCCCAAACAGCATCCACAACTGCGCCTGTTGCAATCTTTACTTCAGAGCGGCTGTCAAAGCCAAGCAGCTTTCCTATGTCCACCAGCTTGTCTTTGATTTCATCGTGAAGCGATCTTGAATCTCTGGCAGAAACGGGCTCCTGAGAAATAGAAATTGCATCTGTGGTGGGGACATCCTTTTCTGCGAGAGGGAGAATTTCATCCCACAGGAAATAGTCAACAGCCAGCAAGTCCGAATCAGCAGCGCCTGCTTTTTTCAGACTGGATGCAATTTCCTTTGCAACCGCACACACTTCAGTATATTTCTTTCCGGTGTATTGGTAGTTGTACTTGGGCATATTCGGAATCCCCAAGTAACCGTAACAAAGAATGGTTGTCTTGTTGAATACGATGTACTCCTGCGGATTCATATAGGAAAGCAGTTCACTGATTGTAGCAGGTCCCATACCTTTTACAGATTTCAGAAAAATATCCCACCGCTTCTCTACAGAGGCAGATCCGTACAACAGGTCGGCTAACTGCTTTTTAAGCGTAGAAAAGCCATTATCTTCAATCAGCTTATCGACAACATATTTTTTGTTTCCCCACATCAGAACTGCCCAAAGCCTGCTGATATACTCAAGGAAATCTTCTTCGGTCATTGCCAAGAGCTTATCTTTGGTGAAGGATTGGTAGTATGCTTTTCGCTCTTTCCGTTCATTCCAGTTTTCTTCGTAATATGCGGCATTGGTGGATTGCTTTTTTATAAACGCCTGAATTGCTATAGAAAGCTTCTGTGTGTCCATACTCACCCCTCCATATTATCCGTCCAAAGCTCGCACTGCGTCATAACAGTTTGAACCGCATCGTCCATCCCTTCGGGCGGATACTTATGTTTTTTCAAAAGGCGTTTAATCAGCATGCGCATTCTTGCCCTTGCCTGTTCACGCCTGTTCCAGTCAATCGTGCGGTTCTTGCGAAGGGTTTCAGCAAGTTCCTTGGTAATGGCGATCAATTCATCATTTTCATAAAAATCTTTGATTGCCTGTGGCTTTGTCAGCGCATCATAGAATGCTAACTCATCCGCCGTGAGGCCAAGTTCTTTACCTTCGTTGTGCGCAGCGGCGATCTGCTTGGCAAGCTTCATCATCTCATCAATGACCTGCTCATTTGTCAGCATACCGTTCAGATAGGCGTTCATCGCCCGCTGCATAATCTCACTGAATTTTTCGGATTTGACCACATTTGTCCTGCGGTAAATCTGAACCTGCTCGGCGATCAATTTTTTCAGCAATTCTACGGCGAGATTCTTTTCCTTCATCTTGGAGATTTCTTCAAGGAACTTCGGATCAAACAGAGAAAATTCGGAGTTCACATCAGAAAACAGATTGATGACGCCGTCACTCTTGATGCTCTGCTTCAAAAGCTCATTGATCCGGGCATTCATCTCCGGGAGAGAAATCTTTTGCCCACCGCCCTGATTAGTCAGCCGAATGACAAGGACACGGACAGACTCGAAGAAGGCTGCTTCGAACCGCATCGGCTCATCTACCAAGGAAGAACAGAGAGACAGTGCTTGGTGAAGCATCAGTGCCTCTTTGAGGAATGTATCCCGTTCCTTCTCCAACTCCCGACCCATTATGAAGTTCACAGCGCCGCTGATTGTTTTTGCCCGCTCAAGATCCGTGCCGGACATAAACTTTGAGTAGTCGTAGTGATGGAACAGATCTTGGCATATAGAGAGCTTTTCGAGGAACTTGGGATATGCAACCTTTGCGACATCGGTATCGCCATAGTTCTTTTTATCCCGTACCGTATAGTCGTTCATTGCCTGCTTCAAGGCGGAAGCGATACCTACATAGTCGACGACAAGACCGCCTTCCTTATCACGGAAGACTCGATTGACACGGGCAATGGCCTGCATCAGGTTGTAGCCCTGCATCGGTTTGTAGACATACATTGTTGCAAGGGATGGTACATCAAAGCCCGTCAGCCACATATCTACGACAATAGCAATTTTCAGGGGACTGTCATTATCCTTGAATTTCTGTGCTAGTTCGTCTTTGTGGTGCTTGTTTCCAATGATTTTGCGCCATTCTTCCGGGTCTTTGTTGCTCTCGGTCATTACAACGGCGACTTTTTCCGTCCACGCCGGACGCAGTTCGAGAATGCGGTTGTATATCTTCATAGCGATGGCACGAGAATATGCAACGATCATCGCTTTACCCGTGAGCAGGTTCGCACGGTTATTTTCGTAGTGGTCAAGAATGTCGCAGACTAACGAATTGATCGTCTGGTCGTTGCCCAGGACAGCCTCCATCTGGCCAAGTTGTTTTTTGCTCTGCTCGATAACCTGCGGATCGGCGTTATTGGCCATAATATCATATTCAGCATCAATGAGGCGCAAGGTGGCTTCATCCAAATGCAGTTTGATAACACGGCTTTCATAGTAGACCGGGCGTGTTGCACCATCCTCGACAGCCTGCGTCATATCGTAGATGTCAATGTAATCGCCGAACACCTCACGGGTGCTGCGATCTTTGGAAGAAATCGGCGTGCCGGTAAAGCCAATGTATGTAGCATTGGGCAAGCTGTTGCGGATAATGCGAGCCGTGCCAACAACACGCTTGGCGACTTCTTCGCCATCCTCGTTTGTTGTGATTTTGATTTTTTCCGCAAGTCCGTACTGCCCACGATGTGCTTCATCTGCCATCACGACAATATTGCGGCGCTCAGAAAGCGGCTCGTGGGATTCCTCAAACTTCTGCATTGTAGTAAAGATAATCCCGTTTGCCTGTCTGCCGGCAAGCAGCGACTTCAAATGCTCTCTACTTTCTGCGTGGATAGGTTCCTGCCGCAGAAATTTTTTGCATTTGGCAAACTGGCCGTAAAGCTGATCGTCAAGGTCGTTGCGGTCGGTAAGCACAACGATCGTGGGACTGTCCAAGGCATCTTGCAGTAGATGCGCATAAAAAACCATAGATAACGACTTTCCGCTGCCCTGTGTATGCCAAAAAACACCGCCCTTGCCGTCGGTCACGGTTGGGTGCTTGGTAGATTCGATGGCCTTTCTTACTGCAAAATATTGATGGTATCCGGCAAGAATTTTGTAGCTCTTGATACCCTCGTTTGAAAAGCAGATAAAGTTCTTGATAATATCCAACAAGCGATCTTTTTGGAACAACCCTTCAAAGAAGGTGTCAAACTGTGCATACTGGGTATTTTCATAACTGCCGTCTTTTGTTTTCCACTCCATAAAACGATCTTCACCTGAGGTGATCGTTCCTGCCTTGGAAGTAGATTGATCGCTCATCACACAGATGGCGTTGTAAATGAACATCGACGGAATTTCCTGCATATAATTCCGAAGCTGCCGATAGGCCTCAGAAGCGTCTGTTTCCTCACGGGAGGGGGATTTTAGTTCAACAAGAACAACAGGCAAGCCGTTAAGAAAGAGAATAATATCCGGACGCTTGTTGCTGTTCTCAATGAAGGTCCATTGATTGGCAACGATAAAGGAGTTGTTTTCGGGGTGGGAATAGTCAGCGAGATACACAATGCCGGAACGCTCCTCGCCTTTTTCTAAGTAGCGGACCGGAATGCCGCTTTGCAGGTACTCCATAAATTCGGCGTTCTTCTGCACAAGCTCGCCATTTTCAAAGTTGCGCAGCTTGAATAAAGCGTCGTTAATGGCGTCAGCAGGTAAGCCCTTGTTCAGACGATACAAAGACTCCTCCAATACAGTATCATAGAGCGGGCTCTTAAAGTCCCGTTCCACATCTGGGCCATAAACATACTCATAGCCCAAATCGTTTTTGAAAAGCTCGATTATAGCGTTTTCATAATCAGCTTCTGTGTTATATCCCGGCATATTTACTTCCCACCTTTTATATTGGTTGCAGTATAATCATTTACTGCTTGTCTCAGGCAAGTGGTAATCTGTACAGCTTTTTCTTTTGCTTCTTTTTTATCCTTGAGCTTTACAAAATAATAACCTGAGATAGACATTCGAAGCTTGCTTATGATTGCATCTCGTTTATACCAATCAACAGCGAAATTGCTTTGAATGATTCCTTTTAGATCTTCAATTTCTTCTGGCTTGGCTATACCACTCAAAAGATTAGACAGATTAGAGAGAATATAGGTGTTCAAGGATTCATCGTCAATATTTTGAGGCGTACTATCTGCTTTTGCATGTGTGTCATACTTCTCAAAATCGGCAACTGCTTGTACATTTCCGCTATTTATATATTTGATATAACTGAGCTGGTGCTCCAATTCAGGAAACAGGGTTGCTTCGTTAATGTTGTACAGGTCAAGCTCTTTCAGGATTTCTTCCTTATTTTCACCACGAATGAAGAAGAATTCTTTTTCAAATGCATTCCGCAGATCGCCCCTCGATTTGGATATAACTGATTTTGCTATATCAGCGACGCCTGAAACAGAAAAGAGACTGGCTAAGAGGAATACACCGCTTTGCTTTCTTAATCGCTCATTCGTATATGTAGGAGTGACCATATAGTTTTCCTGAACAATCTTTGCAAACTCTTGAAACCCGTTTTGCGTGGACCACTTTTTCCTTGTTTCTTCGTCGATTATATGATCCCGCTTTAATCTGGCAAGGACATTCGCAACCGTGTTTTCTTTTGAAAGATCGTAATTTGCTAATGCGGAGACGATTTGAACTTCAAGATCCGTTGGCAAAGAGGGATAGTAGTTTCGGGTGTAGTAAATCACTCCGTATGGCTCGTGTTTTTCCTCACCGTCATCGTCAATATAAGATTCCTCGCCGTGACATTTACAAGCAAAGTACAGCGCTACCAGCGGGTTTGTGGTCAGATCCAGCAGTCTTGTACACATACCATAGTGTTGATACTTTGTCATAATGTCAAAAGTCGTATGAAATTCTTTGAATTCTGCCGGGATTTTTTGCAAAGGAATCTGCATAAGCCGGTGCTCTATACTAAGCATATTGTTTCTAAATATGCTCGGCTCAATATCCCAGAATTCTGCATCTTGCCCGCGAAAATATAGCTCAGTGGAGGTACCGTCATCAGATTCCTTCAGTGCTTTTACAGCGCTGATAAATGAACTGACAGAATCAATCTCGGTCAGCTCGCCAACTTCTAGTTCTTTATAAGCCAATGTGTTACCTCCTCTTTAGCGCAGCAACTATAGTATGTGCCATTGTATTCTCAATGAATGAGTTGTTTTTGTGTATGGGATAGGTAAATGATAATTTAGCGGCTTAAAGATTGACGGCGGATACATCCAGTTCGCCGGACATCAGCTTAGGCAGCAGTGTATCTCTGAGTGCTGTTAGATTGTATATTTCATTTTGGTTAGCCTTAATCTGCGCAAACATTGGTGCAGCAATATCGTGAAACTCTTTTAGCTCATAATTAGTAGGCACAACAAATGGCATACCCTTAATAATTTTTGAGTTTACTGCTGTCGCAATAGAAGATGTACTACCCATGGTCTCAAAGTTAAAGCAGCGAAGATAGCAATAGAGGTATTCGTTGATGCTTTTGCAATCTGTTTTGAAATGGGCAATAGCTTCATTGGTTGTCATCTCTCCGTTAGTAATTGCTATTCTTCCTACGGTGAGTTTGAAACTAAGCAAAACCGTGTTGTCGGGAACTACTTTGATGTTGAAACGCTTCACAGCTTCTTGCGTCAATCGCTCTGAACTTTTTCGGATATATAAGCCACAAGACCCCATATCAGAAATAGAAACCCAGGTGACATCTTCGGAGGTGTTGCTAAACCACTGTGACTCCTTTCGGGGAGGCGTTTTACCGATTGAAATATCAAAAAACTCATCAGCACGGCAGATAGTGCGTTCAGCGTTAGTGGTATCAATAAATTTATTGCGATACATAGCCAACACTTGCTGCTCTAAATTATCATTTATCGCATTGTTTAGTTCGATCTTATCGTCTATTGCTCCCAACAAGTTTGCGATTTTTTCTTGCACTTGCTTATCGGGGTAGGAAACCTCAATTTCTCCCATCAATTTTGTGTTGATAGAAGGCATAGTGGCTCCAACTGCAATATTGCGTATAAATTTTTTGGTACTTTCCAAGCAGAAGAAATAATACAAAAACAGGGGACTGATTTCTTCGAATGGGCGGACTCGTAGACAGCGGCCCGAAAACAACCAGCCTGTATGTTGGCTATCAACAAATGAACATCTGTCGACCGAGCCGACTCTACTAAACACGATGTCGCCTTCTTTGAGGATGTACTTACTTAACCGCTGTTTATCTTCGTTAGAAACTCTCGGTAGATTTTGCTCGGTAAAAACACGATTGCCAAGATGTTCAACAGTAACAATAGGAGTTCCATCATCCACATAATCTTCTTTATGAAGTTGACTACCAAACGGCCCAGTCTGGATATCTGACAGGAATCGGAGCGCTTTTGTTTTCATCTCAAACTTCATACCCAATCGCCCCCAGTTTTTTGCGGATTTCATCCTCCAGCTCGTGGGACTTTTTGAACATCTCCGAAAGTTCAGAAGTCAGACGGGTCATTTTTTCCTCGAAAGGTTCTCCATCGTCCTCAATTTCTTCGATGCCCACATATCTACCCGGAGTCAGGATAAAGTCCTGCTTTTCGATCGCCTGAAGGTCTGCCACAGCACAGAAGCCCTTTACATCTTCCAATGTCCCTTTTTGGAATGCTTCGAAGGTATCTGCTAATTTTTGAATGTCCTCGTCGGTGAAATCTCTGTGTTTCTTATCGACCATATGTCCCATCTTTCGGGCGTCGATAAAAAGCGTCTTGCCTTTTTGCTTTTTATTCTTGCTGATAAACCAGAGGGTGACGGGAATGGTCACGCTATAAAAAAGCTGTGTCGGCAGAGCTACGATTCCCTCCACAAGGTCAGCTTGAATGATGCGCTTTCTGATTTCCCCCTCACCGCTTGTTTGAGTGGACAGCGCACCATTTGCAAGAACAAGACCGATCTTGCCATTGGGGGCAAGGTGGTGAATCATATGTTGAATCCACGCATAGTTGGCATTACCGGCAGGGGGCGTACCAAACTGCCAACGCACATCGTCCTTCAGCTTTTCCTGTCCCCAGTTGGAGAGATTGAACGGCGGATTTGCCATAATGAAATCTGCTTTCAGCGTGGGGTGGAGGTCATTAAAGAAAGTGTCTGCCTGATACGGTCCGAAGTTGGCATCAATTCCACGGATCGCCATATTCATCTTCGCCATTTTCCAAGTATCGGCGTTTGACTCTTGCCCATAGACTGAGATCTTCCCCCGGTTTCCTCGATGTGCTTCTATGAAATCGGCTGACTGAACGAACATACCGCCAGAACCACAGCAGGGATCGTACACACGGCAATTTTCGTAAGGCTTTAGAATTGCAACAATCGTTTTAACGATACTTTCCGGCGTGTAGAACTCGCCGCCCTTAACACCTTCGTATGCAGCAAACTGCTGAATGCAATACTGATAGGTTTTACCAAGCAGATCCTTGTTTTCTTTGGTATCGCTCATATCCATATTGGTGAACAGGTCAACCACATCGCCCAAAACACGCTTGTCCAAATCTGGGCTTGCATAGTTTTTAGGCAGCACATTTTTCAGGCTTTTGTTCTCTGCTTCAATAGCCCGCATTGCATTGTCGATGAGTGTGCCAATTTCAGGGGTGTGAGCAGCAGAAGCAATCTTGCTCCACCGTGCATCCTCCGGTACGAAGAAAATGTTATCTTCGGCGTAGGCGTCACGGTCATCTTCGAAGCCGTCGCCCTCAGCGACAAGCTCCTGATAACGCTTTTCAAAAGCATTGGATATGTAGCGCAGGAAAATAAGTCCTACGATCACTTTTCGGTATTCTGCTGCGGGGATGTGCCCCCAAAGGACACACGCAGCGTCCCAGATTTGTTTTTCAAAGCCGATTGTGGCGTTGTTTCCGTTAGCCATAGAATGAATCCCTTCCTACGTTATTTTTTCGCATTGCATTGGAGCGTGCGATAAATCAAACCAACACTTCCCATTTTCCGTATCTCTTACCGCTTTCTCGGCGGATATAGTTTTTATCTTGCAGCGACTTCATAATTCGCTTTACACTTCTGATTGATTTGCCGGTGATGTCTGCAAGCTCCTGCTGCTTGATGGTTGGATTTTTCTTTATTAAATCCAACACAGCCAATTCTTCTAAAGTGCAGTCCAAAGTGCCAAATTGGCACTTTGGAATTTGCTGTTTGGCACTTTGGGAATTGCTTTCCTCCACATAATCAATGTGCATATAGCGGTTCTTCAGCTCGTAATCCGTGCCCAAAAGGAGATTGCCGAAGAACATCTCCAAGAACTTTGTGGTGGAGTGAACACCCTTTTGCAGATTCGTATAGTTCGCTCGGACCAAGGCGTTGCGGAAGTACCACGAATTCTTTTCAAAGGCGTCGTTGTTGACACGAAAGCCGAAGGTTTTCATATATTTGATCATAAAGACGGCGGTGGCACGGGTATTTCCCTCGCCGAAGGGATGGATCTGCCAAATGTCCGATGCAAATTTTGCAAGGTGTTTCACCGATGCTTCAACCGACAATCCCTCATAGGAAAACTGTTTTTCATTGGCAAAATCGTAATCCAGCGTATCCTTGATACTGTTCCAGTCCGCATAGATTACGGTGTCGCCGTTCAACACCCACTCTTTCTTGGTGATGTTGTACTGCCGAATCTGTCCGGCGTGATTGAACACGCCCTCAAACAGCCTACGATGGATGGAGAGCCACTCGGCGGGGGAGAATTGGAAGGCTTTTTCCCCCAACAGCTTTGCGATTCTGGCGGAGACAATATCTGCTTCTTTGGTTTCGTTCTCTATTTCGGTGCGGGTGGTACGCTGCTCATAATAGCTATGAATGCGCTGCTGGGCTTCATCGATGGTGATTTTGCCCTCAATGTGATCTTTGGCCGTATC
>ULOD01055244.1_pt1 | contig 9520 bp, 8 predicted proteins | sample 1952351 | NCBI WGS metagenome assembly ULOD01 (sample SAMEA4835596, study PRJEB28245) | human gut metagenome | biome: gut microbiome; material: fecal sample | place: Denmark | collected 2008 | reverse complement strand
TTCTTCCTGCTTATACTTCTCAATCAGGTGGTTTTTGACGATGGTGTACAACTTCCAGAGGAATACCAGTGCGACAATGACTACCGCAACCGTGGAAATCGTAATATCGCCAAAAACCTTCAAAAACTCGTCCATCGGGCTTCTCCTTCGCTGAAATTACTTAGTAGGGGTGTATTCCTCCCACCCCTGCGGGTAGGCTTCGGGAGACCACACATTGCCGTCAATCAACGACCTGTAGAGCTTGTCCTTGTACTGGACAATGTCCCCGGTGTTGTATGCGTCATGTGTGCCGATGGGCTGAGTCCAGATGGGGTAGCCCTCCTCGTTGAGATCGAGGGGTGTGTACAGGGCAGGAACAGCGTCAGGTCTCCAATCGTCCTGAGAGGTGTGAGCCTGTGCCACACGATAGAGCTGGGGGTCTCCCACGCTGTTCACGCCGTAGGTGAAACGGTCGTTCACCTTGTAGTTCACACCGACCTTCCAAGGACGATACAGCGCAACGCAAATCAGGGCGGTGTCCTCGTCCAGACTCGCACCTGCGTAGTCTATAGCGTCACGGATTGCTTTTGCCTGTTCAATCATGATCATACGCTCACCCCCCACAATTTCCAGAGCTTCCTTCATGTCCTGCACAATGCTTGCACCCTCGTTGATTTCAAGCGTTCTGCCGGTGATAAGCCAGTTGCTCATGTTTCCTTCGATTTCCTCTCGCAGACCTTCTTTGCCAGCCAGATGGAAAGTGTACTCGTCATACTCGAACATGGTGACTTCACGCTCGGTCATTTCATCGACCATGGTGATGTCCTTGATGTTCTCCCTCAGACGCACTTCCACATACCCCGGCATGGGTGCGAACGGCTCAATGGTGAGCGAGTTGGGAGAGACATTTCCTCTTACTCTCATTGCTGATAACCTCCTTCAACTTCTTGATGTTGACTGTCTCGCAGTACTTCTTCCTCATTGCGTAGGAATTGGTATGCTTGAAACAGGCGCACCGGGAGATAAACCCGGAAGCGATTCTGTATGCGATAGGTCGGTTTTCTCTCTGTAGTTTCTGGATAAACCTGCTTTGCCGCATGAGAGCCAATGCTCTCCGCTTGCGAATGGTGGTGAAGCCCACGCCAAAACATCGTCCCACGAAGTCTATCTTTCGCCCTCTGCGGCCTGACCTATCTTTGCAGTACTGCTGAATACGAAAGAGCTGATAGTCATGCTTGATGGACAGGCCAAGCTCACCCACGAACTCGAAGATGTCATGGAGAGCTTTTCTCAGCTTTCGTTTATTGCTGTCAATCAGTACCAAATCGTCAGCATATCGGACATAGTGTCGGATTCTGTGCTTCTGCTTGATAAGATTGTCCAGCGGTTGCAGGTACAGCTCTGCCAGCCAAGGCGAGGTGTAGTTTCCGATGGGAAGCCCTTGTTCGTGGGAGTCAATCACCTTGAAGATGATTTGCAGGAACTTTTCGTCTTTGATTTTCTCCCGCAGACGGGCTTTCAGTTTGCCGTGAGGAATGGACGGGTAGAACTTGCTTATGTCCATCTTCACGCAGTACTTGGCGTGTTTTCTGTCCCTGACAGTAGCCCTCTCCACACCCTTGGAAGCATGGTCGATACCACGCTTCGGGATGTTGGCACAGCTCCAATGATAGGAAGACCGTTCAATGATAGGCTTGAGGACTTGCATAATGGCGTGGTGTGCGCATTGGTCAGGGTAGAACGCCGGGATTTGTAGTTCTCGTTCTTTTCCAGACAGACCGTCCTTGATGAAACGAGTCTTGTATGGCGAGAGAAAGTCCATGCGACTCAAGCGTTCGGACAGGTCTTTTGCGTAGTCCTCCAAGTTGTCGCAGACATCTTTCACCATCTTCCGCTTCCTCTTGTTCTGAGAAGCGTTAAGGATAGCCAGCCGACAGTTATCGACCGACACCACCTTTTCATAGAGAAAGCCAAACCTTTTCATGTGCTTTTGTTTCTTATAGGGCTTTCGAGAGTGAACCTACTAACCCTATCCCTCCAAACTATTTTTTACCAATGGGTACGGCGAGACAGTATTTTGATGGATAGACCGTTTAACAAAAGTAGGCGAGAGCCAATGTTCGTGTTGGAATTGGACGAAGTGTTGTTCAAATTAGCCGTAAACAGACCGCAAATCGAGCCATTATTCCAATTGCCGCCGTGTTGGAACACCCGCTATTACTGTTCGCCTTAGTGTGTTGCTGTAGCGTTACATAGGCGTTTTCACCTGCTTATGTGGGGGAGGGAATCCCCCACACCCCCTCAGGAGGGAATATAAAGCAGGCGAGAGCCAAGGGCCGTGCTGGAATAGGACGAAGGGGCGCTCAAACTAGCCGTAAACAGACCGCAAAGCGAGCCATTAATCCAATGGCCGCCGCGCCGGAACACCCGCCAACCAGTGCTACTCCAACAGCCGTCACACATATAGGTGGACTCACTGCCGCTACCAGCCGCCGCAGGAAGCATGACATGAGGGTTGTTGCCAGAGTCAAGACCTTCCTCGGTGATGTAAGAACTGCTCCAATTCGTAGCACCCGTGTAGGAGAGTTTGGCGTAATTGCTTGCGGTATCGTCTGCATACTTGGACGGGTCGTTGCAGACATAGTAAGAGCCGTTGTTCCAGTTCACACCGTCAACCCATTCCCACACATTGCCCCACAGACCCTCGATACCTCTCCACACGACATCGACCTTGCCGTCCGTGCCAGAAGGTCTGCCAGTGAGATTCGGAATACTGTTGCAGGAGCCGGTTTTCAGAGAACCGCTGTTGTCGTCACAGTAACCTCTACCGATTTTGCTCTGCACATTGTTGTCGGCGAACTCAACCAGCATGAGCATTTGCACAGCGGAGAGTGCCGCAATGTCAATCAGGCTCCAACCTGCGCCCTTGCTCTTGGCATTGGAGCGGAACTGCGCTCTCGTCTGAGACACCTGAGGGCTTGCGCCGCTGACGGACTTGTTGTTGGAGGAGGTCTTGTATGCGCCGATGTAGGCGTGGTCACACTCCTTGCCAGCATGATTGAACAGCGGGTGAACGGAGAAACCAGCAGTGGGCTTGTCGGCGATTTTGATATACTCCACATTCCCGGAGCGGTAACGGCGATACCAGAACTTGGGGATTTTCACCATCACATCATCCGTGGAGAGGGTTTCACGCACAATGCCCTTCCAAGGCATAGCGTTGTCAAAATCGCTGTGGCCTGCGCTTGCCCCTACAGAAGCGGTGGCGGTCATGCCGACAGCGTTATCAGTTCTCGCCCATGCGGGGGAAGAAGTGGTGACATCACGGCTGATACCGTAGATTTTCACGAACGACAGCTCTACGCTCTCGGTCTGCCCGTCAGAGGTGATAATAACCTGCTCGGAAGCGGTCTCGCCGCCGCTTACGGCCTTTACCGTCCATGTGCCTACCTTGTGGACTTGGAACTGGTAAGTGCCAGTCGTGGTCGTAGCCGTGTAGGTTGTCTCGTCCAGAGAGCAGGTCAGCGTTGCCCCGGCAGGGTAAGTCACATTGATAGTGGCGGTGAAGTGGTGATAGGTTGCTTCATAGTTCGATACCGCACCTGCAACAGACACCTTCGGGCTGGTGTTCTCAGGCTTGGAATAACCGTCCTCCGCTCCGTACTCGATGTGGTAGGTATGCCCGATAGGGATATTAAAGGAGGTTGTTTTCTGAGTTTTAGTGAGGGTTGCGGTCTTGGTGTACTGCCCGTCTGTTTCGTCTACGCAGGTGATAAGGACACTGGTAAATGCGCTGTCATCGTCAATGGTAATGGTGACATTGGCGGTCTCACCGTTGGCGGGAGTTGCGTTCGCACGGTTGTTCTCATTGCTCGACAGGTTATACACGCCTTGCGTGGAATACGGAAAAGCGGAGAAATAATAGGTTGTCCCCTCTGTGAGACTGCTCACAACATATTCCTCGTTTTCGTATTTGCCGAGGTCTTTATTGTCGACAACCAGCGTACCCTCGGTAGGCTTGGTGGGATAGCTTTCCTCGCCCATGCGAATCATTACGCCGCCGACAGAACAGAGCAGGTTCCCTGTGCTGTCATAGCTGTCTGCGGGTTCCAGAAATTTCAGACCCACACTGGTTTTGGATTTCGCATAAGCGGTGAACGCCCTCATATTGTTAGGGGCTTGCCCAACTTTCTGCAAAATCTGGTCTACAGTCCATTTTGCTTCTGCCCAACTCATTTACTTTACCTCCTCGTTAATTGTCAGACCGTCACCGCTAAAGGTGATCGTCTTCGTCAGGGTCAGCAATTCGCCCTCATACAGCTTTTGGACAATCTTGTCTGCCGAAACGAAGTTAGTCTCGATCTTTTTATTGCCGTAAGTCTCGGTGATGGTCTGCCCGTCTGCGGAAAAAACGGTTTTTCGAGGGTCAAATCCATCGGTTTTTACATCGAGTGAATCAATCTGGTTTTGCAGGTTTCCCGCCACATCTTCACCAAGCTGGTTTTTCACAAACTCAAACCAAGTGTTGAATAGCTGTTCCTGCTGAGTTTCAAAATCGGCGATCTCCTTGCTGTAGTCCGTCTTGATTGTCTGGATAATGCTGTCACCCTGAGCTTCCAGCCCCTCTACATAGGCGGTGAAATCCTCCTGTGTAGCGTCTGCGGTGTCCTCAAACAAACCTTTCTGTGTGGTGAAATAGTTCTGAAAAGCCGTATAGAGGTCAGTGCCGTTCTCCACCATCGACATGAGGGTGTTCAAGGCTTCATTCATGCGGTTGGCTTCTTTTGCGCCAAAAAACGAATTTTCCTTATTGCTGTACACTGTCACATCTTGAAATGAGACAGTCCCGTCACTGTTTTGGACTTCGGTGTATTTTTTCAATCCGCTCCAAGTTGCGTCAGTGTAATTGACAGGTAAAAGCTCCCATGCCATTACAGTTCTCCTCCTTTCGTCCCAAAGCTCCAAGTGAACATTCGTCTGCCCTCAAACTCATTGGTAAGCCTGTCATAGAGATCAAGGATTGCTCCTTCCAGCCGGTTGAGTTCGTAGAAATCCATCACATTTCCGTTGTCAACATAGGTCGGCGGGTTTCCGTAATCCCTGTTTAGGGAGCCGTTGTTCACTGTTTTCAGATTTTCCTCAAGCTGATTGATTTCGTCAGCATAGAAGTAGTCCGCAGGGGTGCGGTCTTCTCCGAGAGAAACGATGGAGAACTCGTCATAAAGGCGGCTTGCCAAATCCCGTAGGTAAGAAAGATTGTTCTTAATACGGTTAAAATCGGTTGCGTTAAACCTGTCCCCTGTGTAATTCCCATCAGAATCAGTAGCCCCGTACCAATCAGTTTTAGGGGTTTGCCAAGCCATATTTCGCACCTCCTACTCTCCGGGCAGTTACCTTGCCCGAAAAACTTTGATTGAAGTTAAGTGTCTGACGGTAGATGTTCACTTTCATGTCCTTGTGGAACTCGTTCTCCTGATACACAATGTCGTTCACATCAATTTCCGGGTTTCCTCTCGTGTCGTACTCATATTCGATACCAGAAGCGTAGTAATCGCCAAGCCACTCAGCGAGGTCGTTCGCCATGCCCATGTCGGACATCATCGGGTTTTCCCATTTGATGGTCTTCCCCCGGTTGTTGAGGGTCTTGACTGCGTACCGCTCTACGATCTTGTACCGATAGCCGTAAATTTCCAAACGATATTTGCCCGTCACGCTGAACTTCACCGTAATATAGTAGTTACCCCAATCTTCAATCGTGACCCCTCCGTCCGTGTCTTCCAGCACTGCCCGGAATCCATACGAGGGTTCCCCGATAAAGAAAGTTTCCACATCACCGGCAGTGACCTCCACATCTTCACCCACAAGATTATCTTCCTGTGTGCCGTTCTGATAGCTGTAGCAGGGGACGATCACTTCCTTAATAAGCTCCTGCTTGATGGCTTTCGGGGAAGAAGTCATGTCTGTCCGGGTCATGGTAAAATCCGTAATATCGCCAAAGCTGAAATTGTTCAGTACAATGCGGTTATACGGCTCTGCGGTTTTGGTGAACTCAATCTCCATGGTGTCGAAATCGTCAAGGTCGATGTGGAGTATCGTAACCCGTTCGATTTCGTCCGCTCCTACTTCATACTCCGTCACAAGCTGACTGTCGTTGAAAGTGCGGATAGTGAACGCCGCAGGTAAGGTATTACCGAACACAAACTTTGCACCATAATACATACAGGCCACTTCCTGCTCAATCGTAACCACAGGGTTGTTTGTAAACAGCCCGTTTTCATCGGAAAGCTCCGCAGAGACGAAACCTGTGTTGAAGCTCTTTCCGCTGAGGTCACGGGGGAGGAAGAACATTTTCCCGTCCGCTGTGGTGTAATTTGTGTTCAGCGAAGCATATTCGTCCTTGACAGTATCGTCCAGAATTTTATCCGCATTGGAGTACACAGCCTGTGTCTTTGCGCTTGCGCTCGCTTCCGGGACGAAATTGGACTTGATCTGGATAGTTCCGAATCTTGTCTGTGTGAGGACGCACCTGCAAGCGTTGGCAATAATCTGCAACGCTTCTTTGTGCTGTACCCTCGGTATAGGGTTTTTCGTAAAAAGCGTTTTAAGCTGAGGGTCGATATAATAATCCGTCAGCCCAGCGTCTTGCAGAACTTTTTCCGTCAGTTCGTAATAGCTCACCCCCGCACTGTTGTACATTCCCTTGTAGTATTCAGAATCCATATTTCTGAAAATATCCTGACAGCGAATCGTAGCGGTATAATCGTCCGATTCCCACTCCGAGCACAACAGCCGGTTCCCTCGAACCCACTCAATTTCCCCTGTTTCCGGGAGCTGATAACCATAATAGATTTCCATTTCCTGCCCGGTCTCAAGGAAGTTGATTGCGGATTTAGGGTTGTCAACATTGAAATAATGGTCGTAGTTTTTGAGCTGTACCGAGAAATCAATCTGCGGCACATCTGCCCCGATGGGAGACACATAGCTCTCAAGGGACGAACTCATAACATCTTGGTTGTAGTACACCAAGCCGTAGCCAAAACGGATAGAGTAGATACGCACCCGGCTTTTCGGGTTTTTCATGGTGTAGAACACAAGTTTCACCTGCGTGGTGTCGGTCAACACTTCCTCGGTGGAGAACACCGCTTGGTCGTTGCCCCGGAACTCAATAACCTGTCCGCTACTGCTCACCATGTCGAAATCAACAGGGTAGTTCTCCCCGAAATTGATGGTGATACCCTTAAAATCGGTTGCTACAATGTTGAGGTTGATCGTCAGCTCGAAGGTCGCTTCGGTCAGTAGCTTATCGCTGATAATCCCGGTGTCAAGGTAAGTGCCAGACTGGTTCTCCCGTGGTAGGAAGAACATTGACCCGTCTACCCGTGTAAAATTTTCCTCAAGCGTGGCGTAAACCGTATCGTCACTTTTTTCACCGAGGACATTTTTGGCGTTTGCGTAATACGCAAAATCCCCGTCCTCAACAGTGGCTTTCGCTTGGGCTTCTTGGTTAATAAGGCCGAAAGAGAGCATGATGTATGCCCTCTCCCGGAGAGAGGATTTCATGCTTTCTTTGTATGCTTTTGAAACCTTTTGCATAAAATCCCTCCTTACTCGCCGCAGTCCACCAGATTCACCTTGCAATTCCTGTAGTGTGTCGGTTTACCGCTACTGTCTGCCCAATAGGGTTCTCCCGTCCTATCGCCGGGGTACATTTTAATGGTCTTCCGGGAATTGGTAACAGGGTCTACAAATGTTACATAGACAAAGAAATTGCTGAGAGCGTTGAGAATCTGCCCCCACTGTTCAGCGGTGAGCCAAGGCCATTCAAGACCGTCAATCTTGTACTGGTCTCGACCTACACGCTGACCCACAACAGAGCCGTTGGCATTTCTGCCAGCGTCTACTACAGTCGTTACTATGGGGTGTACCCCTCGTTTGGGAGGGGGCAATTCATAGCCGTTGATTGCGATATAGGACATATCCCGCACCTCCTTACTTCACGAACACATAACCATTGGCCTTGCGCTGAGTGGTTACAGCGTCAGTGACAGTACGGTTTCCGATCTGTACAATGGTTTGTTCGTTTTTGTCAGCCTGTCGGCGCATATCGTCTGCCATCTGAGACAGCGTAGGTTCGATATACTCCCTGTAAAATTCCTCCATGCCCTCTTTGAAGCCGGTAACGGAGAAATTACGGCTACTTGTCACATCAGCGGACACCGACTTGGAGAAAGAATCGCTGGTGTAGTACTTGAGAGCGGAGGTGTCCACCGCAAAACGCATGACGGGGCTTACGCTGGTGAAAGAGTTTGCCCAAGTGTCCACAACGCTCTTAGTGGTGCTTCCAAGGTTCATAATGCCAAGATTGTAGCCAAGCACCGTATCTTCACCAATTCGCATGAACACTTTAGACGGGGAATTGGAATCCAACGCCGCCTTGTATGCGTTCTTAGCCGCATTTGCCCATTTGCGCATATAGGAAGCAGTAGTAGAGTAAAAATCGTTTATGCCAGCGTTGAACCCGTTCACCACATCTTTGCCGATGTTGTAAAACGCACTGTAGGAAGCGATCTCACTGAACCACGACTTCACATTGCTCGCCCAAGAAGTCATGCTGGACTTGGAACTGTTGTAGGAGGTTGTAATCCCACTGCCAAACCCGCTGACAATATCCTTGGCGTAGTTCTGGAAGGTATTGCGGTTTACTGCACCGTACCCCTCCCCGGTGAACCACTGCTTCACATTGGAAGCCCATGTTGTTACGCTCGACTTAGAGCTACTATAGGAACTGGTGATACCAGAAGCGAACCCGGACACAATATCCTTGGCGTAGTTCTGGAAAGTGGTACGGTTGATACCTCCGTAACTACTCTGTGTGAACCAGTTCTTTACATTGTTTGCCCAAGCGATCATGACAGACCGGCAGGTCTCCGCACTGCTGGTGAGCTGTGCTTTGAACCCCTCTACCAAGTCTCTTGCCGCATTTTTGAAATCCCCGGACTTCGACTGAATACCGTCCACAAATCCGGTGACAAGGCTCTGCCCGACTTCCTTCATGTTGACGAACATACCCGTAGACAGCTCTACATTGCTGTCACACAGATTTTCAATCTGAGTGAGGAGGTCTTTGTATTCCTGCAACAGGTCTGCGGCAGTCTGCAACTCAGGAACGGCGATTTCCAGCTTGTCGTTAAGGTTTGCGGTCTGATTGGAGATATTTTCCACATCGTTCGCCAGTTTCTCAATCGGGTCTTGTGTGAACCAGCCAATGATCGTGTCAATCGTTGCGCTCAGGCCAGCGATAGCGGAAACTTCCGTGTACCGAACGACCTGTCCTGCGAACTCTGTCATAAAGTCCACAAAATCGCTCATATTGCTGGAAAGACCGGGGAGCTTTTCATTCAGTGCCATTAGCGGAGGGTCAAGCCGGTAATTCAGCTCGTCTGCCACTGCGACCAAGCTCTCTACAAAGAGGACAAACGCCGCCGCAAGCTCCACGAGCAGTGCCGTACCAAGGCCGATTGCCAGTGGCAACAAGCCAGCG
>ULOD01058314.1_pt1 | contig 9592 bp, 10 predicted proteins | sample 1952351 | NCBI WGS metagenome assembly ULOD01 (sample SAMEA4835596, study PRJEB28245) | human gut metagenome | biome: gut microbiome; material: fecal sample | place: Denmark | collected 2008 | reverse complement strand
TGGCAAATGACCCTAATTGTGATACAAATGAACCCCCTTTGGCGTTAGGGGGTTCACTTTGCGCTAAGGGGGTTCAGACCTGGCTTTGCTGCTTTTGCCTGCGGCCCAATATGCCTACCAGAATCACAGAGAGGATAATTTCCACGCCGACAAGCAAAGCTACTTTTGTTAAATTGCTCCCAACAAGCATGGTGACCGCCGCTGTGTCTATAAGCATATGGGCGAGAATGCAAGGAATGGAGCCGCGCGACAATTCTTTTACTGCACCCAGGGTAAATGTGTTCCCAAGTATCATCAGGAAAAAGATGAGGTAATTGGAGGAACCAGCCGTGATCCACGGCAGACGATAGATGGGGAAATGCCATATAAACCAGATGACGGATATAACGAGCATTTTCAGCACAAAACTTTTCTTTATGGATATATGGGTTTGCAGATACCATCGCCACCCCACCTCTTCCAGTCCGCCCTGCAAAAGCGTCCAGGGGAAATAGGCAATCATGGCCGAAAATGGGGAACCGGTAAAAGTCACATTTCCCAGTAAAACTGATATTCCGTAATAGATAAGCGGCACCGCCAGAGCGGTGACATAGGCATACCGGCGTTCGTGCGGTGAAAACGCCGCTTTAAGAATTTGCCCTATTCCAGACATTTCACCGGACATCTGCACGAAACCAAAGGCAACCAGCATCGGCAGCAGATTCATGAAAATGAACAGCACGGAAGCCCAGATATTCGTGTTGTCCGGTACAAACCACAGGATAAGCTGACCTACCAGGAAGGTACAGACAATGGTGATAAGGGCGTATAAATAGGGCAATAAAATGCGTTGATTTTTCATATCCGTCTCCTGAATACCAGATTTACTTTATACTATCAGATTATTCTGAAAAGAGCAAGAAAAAGCACCGCAACCCTGATACCCATTGTATCAAAATTGCGGTGCTTCTTTGGTCAAATTTGAATTATTGCTTCCACAAACTGGTTTGCCTTTTCTGTATGAATACCGTGACCGCAATCAAATCGCTGGATTTTCATATTTTCAATCAAGGAATTGACTCTCTGCAAATCTTCATCAGACAATGCACCTTGCAACAAACCATTTTCACCAATCGTTGTGTTTGCTTTCATAAACAGAGTTTTGCATTTGATTTTAGAAAGAAGGTCATTGTAATCAACAGTATCATTGAACGAATCGTTATAAAAGGCTTCTCCAAAATGGGGGTCGTAATATTGCAGGCCATTAAAGCCTTCTAAAAACTTTTTAGGCCAAAACAGAACTTTCAGATTTTTATCGGGATGTTTGGTTCGGTATTTCAATGCAAAACCACTCAGTTTTTCTCTGACAGTTTCTCTGGATTCATCAGGAAAGAAATTCCAGCAATACTGATTCTTGAAATAGTAATAGACGAAATCCTTTTCCTCATCCTGTAAAAGGAAATTATGGCAGACAGAGGATAAATCCTTGTAATTGTATGTATTGTATCTTCTTTCGCCCCAGCTTGAGAAGAACGGAGGGTCTTCCAATATTAGTTTGATGCATCTGGGAGATTGTGCTGCAATGTATGCTGCAATCAGTCCACCCGATGAATGACCCAACACGGCAACAGAATCACAAATCACATTTTCAATAAAGTCTATGATGTCGTTTCCGATACTGACCAGATTATATTTTTCTGGATTGTGGGAACTCTTTCCGTGTCCGTAATAATCTACCAGATACACATGATAGTGCTTTGCGAGCTTTGTAACAACATTATCGAAGCTACAAGAGTTTGTCCCTTGGGCATGAAGCAGTAATAATTTGTTTTTTGCGGTTCCAACCTCATAGTAGTTCAAAATACTGCTATCATCAATTTTATACTGTGCATTATGAATCTTCATGTTGTATACTCACCTCTTCGAATTCAAGTTTGTCTAACTGTTTCTATCTATATAGACGGAAAAATCAGCAAAAGTTCCATATTTCAGCCTAAAATGCCTTTGTTGCACGAACATCTGCTTGTGTATATGTAATTGTACTCGAAAAACTGTCTAAAATCAATCTTCTGCCCTTTTCGGTACGGTCAACCCTACGGTTTTTCTCACACCAGTTAAACCAATACATATAGTGGCCCAAATACTTGGTGGCAACTCCGTTGAATGGTCTAATCCAAGTCTTTATCTTTTGAAAGCGGTCTTCAAACTCACCTCTGCAATTTCTGCTGACTTTCTCAATGAGTATTTCCTATTCATACATTCGGCATATTTCAGCCATTTTCCTGCGGGTATTTTGCTGTTGGCAAAGACTGTCTTGGTAGTAGGGATGAAAGTTCCGCAGTTCTTGCAAGAATATCTTTGATTTCCTCTGCTGTCAAATCCAAACTTCTTGATATGCTTACCACCACAACGAGGGCAGACTAACCCTTCGGCAAATCTCTGCTCAATGATTTGTTCCATAAACTCCTTGAAGTCTATGTTCCTAACCAGTCTTTCTTCTATTTTCTCTTTGACTGCCAGCAGTTCTTTAACTGACAGACTATCTACAATTTTTTGCATTACAGCCATATCCATATCTATCACCTCTTACAGAGTATAGATATAACTGTCTCGTTTTTAGTGTATGTCCCTCTTATTTATGTCCTCTCTCAAGAACAACACACAGGTCTAACATAGCCTTTTTAATAAAATTGATTCTTATTCAAGCATCTCATGCCCCGTCTGGAACTTGAATGCCAGCCGCCCGTCCCGTTGGACGGTTACGGTATCGATGACTGTGAGCCAGAGCCGGTCATCGAACTCGGTGATGGGGTCGCCGTACTCTGCCAGCTCGAACATAAAGCCGCCGATGTCCTCAGCCTTGGCTTCCCGCTTTGCCTTCACAGCCTGGAGCTTTTCCAGCTTGGCCTTGGCGGTTTCGTACCGTTCTGCCAGGCCGTTGTAACGTTCCAGATAGGCGGCTTGGTTCTGGGCGGTGGTAGAGTTCTCTTCGATGCACCGCTTGGTTAGCTCGGCCACCACCTCCATTTCGGACAGAAGGGTCGCTATCTCGCTGTCCAGAGAACGGGTGTCGGTAAGTGCAGCCTGCATAGTGCGGCACTCATCCAGCAACCGCTCTTTGTCCGAAACCAGCGTATTGAAGGCATCCAGGAACCGTGCCTTGATCTCTTCCTCGGTCAGGTGCGGTGTCTGGCACTTTTCCTCGCCGGTAAACTTGCTGTTGCACCGCCAGATGGTGCGCCGGTATTTGTCGGTGGAATGCCAAACCTTCGACCCAAAGTAACCGCCGCAGTCTCCGCAGACCAGCCGGGAGGAGAAGATACTATTGCCGCTGTAACTGCGCCCGATGGCTTTCCTGCGCTCCAGCTCTCGCTGCACCAGCTTCCATTCGGCGGGATCGATGATAGCTGGGTGGCTGTTCTCCACATAATACTGCGGCACCTCGCCCTCGTTTTTCTTCTGTTTCTTGGTGAGAAAATCCACCGTGAACGCCTTTTGCAGAAGGGCGTCACCCTTATACTTCTCGTTTTTCAGAATGCTCTCCACCGTGCTCGCCGCCCAGCGTTTCTTCCCAGCGGGGGTGGGTATCCCCTCCCTGGTGAGAAAACTTGCAATGGAACTGGTGGTCTTGCCGCTGAGGAATAGGCTGTAAATCCAGCGGACGGTTTCCGCTTCCTCCGGCACGATTTCCGGCAGCCCGTCAGCCCCTTTCCGGTAGCCCAGAAAGTGGCTATACGGCAGGCTGACCTTCCCATCGGCAAATCGCTTTCTCTGGCCCCAAGTGACGTTTTCCGAAATGGAACGGCTCTCCTCCTGCGCCAGGGAGGACATGATGGTAATCAGCAGCTCACCCTTGCTGTCCAGGGTGTAGATATTTTCCTTTTCAAAGTAGACCTCCACACCCTTCTCCTTCAGCTTGCGGACGGTCACCAGGCTGTCGACGGTGTTCCGGGCAAACCGGCTGACCGATTTGGTCACGATAAGGTCGATTTTCCCATCGAGCGCATCCCGCACCATCTGGTTGAAGCCCTCGCGCTTTTTGGTATTCACCGCAGAAATGCCTTCATCGGTGTAGACCCTTACGAACGCCCATTCCGGCTTGGACTGAATGAAGCGGGTGTAGTAGTCCACCTGGGCTTCGTAGCTGGTGATCTGTTCCTCGCTGGAGGTGGAGACGCGGGCATAGGCCGCTACCCGCCGGCGCACCACAGCGTTACGCGCCAAGTGCGTGATGGGCTGAATGGTGGGCGGGATGACTGTTACGGCTCTTGCCATTTCTCACCCCTCCTTTGCGCCAGCGCCCGCTGCCGGGCTATTTCCTTCATCTCCGGCGTCCAGCTTTTGGCCCTGGATATGTATTCCCAATGCCGCTCTGCCGTGGAGCCGTCTTTGAAATGGAACACCAGGGTTTTGTCCGGGAGAGCATCGATGCCTTTGACCCTTTCCAGGAAAACTCCCTCATCGAACTGAGCAAGACCGAGCACCTGGGCGGCAAGGTCGTAGAGCAGCTTCTCCGGGATCTGGGATGTGCCGCAGGAAGGCAGATCTGTCTGCACCGCAGTCGGGCAGTTCCAGAAATGTCGCTTCCCGCCAGTGCATCGCTTGTAGTTGCGACCGCACACCGTGCAGGTAATCATACTGGTAAAAGCTGACCGCCGGCGAGGCCGCTTGACCGGGCTGTTTTCCGTAATTCCGGCAAGAAGCTCCTGGGCGGCATCAAAGGCGGCCTGGTCAATGATGGCTTCATGGGTTCCCTCCGCATAGTATTGGGGCAGCTCGCCTCGGTTTGGGATTTCCTTCTTTTCCAGATGGTTGTTCCGATACTGCTTCTGCAGGAGCGCATTGCCAAGGTACTTCTCATTGGACAGCATCTCCCGGATTCGCATGGAGTTCCACTTTCCGCCTAGAACACCGGTGAACCCTCGCCGGTTCAGGTCAATGGCCAGACTGGTGAGGGATTCTCCCTCCAAAGCCCTGCGGAACACCTCCCGCACTACCGCCGCCTTTTCCGGGTCAACGGCCACGCAGCCCTTCTCAATTTTGTACCCGAACAGGAAGCGCAGGTTGACCAGCTCGCCGCGCTCGAAGCCCCGGCGAATCCGCCACTTCTGATTCTCGCTGGCGGAGCGGCTCTCTTCCTGTGCGTAGGAAGCCAGGATGGTCATCATCAGCTCTCCGTCTGCGCTCATGGTGTGGATGCTCTGTTCCTCGAAATAGACATCAACCCCCAGGGCTTTCAGCTCCCGGACGGTTTCCAGCAGGGTCACCGTGTTCCGCGCAAAGCGGGAGATGGATTTCGTGATGACCATGTCGATGTTTCCGGCGCGGCACTCAGCCAGCAGGCTTTGAAACCCGTCCCGGCTGTCCTTGGTGCCCGTGAACGCTTCATCGGCGTAGACCCCGCAGTAAAGCCAGCCAGTTTGCTTCTGGATCAGCGCACTGTAGTAGCTCACCTGTGCGGACAAAGAATGCAGCATGGCATCCTTCCCGGAGGAAACTCTGGCATAGGCCGCGACCCGCTTCAGGCTGGGCCGCATGGGTGCAGGGAATGAAATTTGTTGAATGGTTCTTGCCATTCCGTCACCTCCTTGTCCAGTGCATATTACCTCTAAAAGGGCCTGTTATCCAGCGATTTCGGCGATTCAAAGCGGAATATACTACACGAAGATACCTCGTGCTTTTTGGCGATAATTGTATCAATTTTGCGGTAGTCATCCTCGCTGATGATGCCCTGGCGAAGCATATTCCTGGCAAGACTCATGGCGGTCTGGTAGGCGGTCAGCCGCTGGTACAGTTCATCCATCGGCGCTCACCGCCTTTTTCCGGGCTGCGGCATAGCAGGTGCGGGAGCAGTAACGCCGGCCTTTCGCACTGCTTTGAAATAAGCGTCCGCAGTAGGCGCAGATAAAGGTGTAGAGGGTGCGCTTCCCTCCCTTGTCGGGATGGTCGTTCCACCAGGAGATGCGGCACGAGTCCGAGCAGAACCGCTTTCGTTTCCTGTGGGGCGCCTGGATGATGGGCTTCCCACACCTCTCGCAGATGTCTGGAACGGCAGCGACATTCTCGCCGGCGGGATGGCGGCGGAGGTAGGTTTTCACGCTGTTGACCGGCAGATCCAGAGCAGCGGCGATTTTCTTATACCCCAGCCCTTCCTGACTGAGTTTATGGATTCTGAGCTTTTCGGCTTCTGTCATAACAAGCCCCTTTCCGAGAGGCATAAGGCGCTTCTCACCTTACGGCCACGGAAAAGGGCAAATATGAGGATGACAAAAAAATAAAGGGGTGCAGCCACGAATAACATGACTGCACCCCTTCGGCTGGGCAGATATTCAGTTGGGGATTTTTAGCTTCTGACCACTGTAGATGGTGTCGCTGTCAAGGCCGTTGAGTGCCTTGATCCCCTTGTAGCGGGTGCCGCTGCCCAGGTACTTCTCGGCGATGCTCCAGAGGGTGTCGCCCTTGACCACGGTGTGGACGCGGTAGGTCACCGCCGTGCTTCCCGCCAGCGCCAGGTCAGTCACCCGCACCGGAGACATGATAGCGTTAGTGCCGCTCTCATTCTTGTTGATGACCGCACGGTCGCCGGAAACCTCATAAACATACCACTTCTGCTTCCGCACCCAGGCGGGGATGGTCTGACCGCCGTAGTACTTCGTCCCGGTGATGGTCACCAGATCGCCGGCCTTGATTTTTCCGCCAGGCTGCTCCGGCTCCACAGGCATATCCGGCGCAGAGCCGCCCAGCTTGTCCTTGACCGCCGCCCGGAAGGTGTCCATGTTCTTCCCGTGCTTCGGCCACCAGTGCAGCACATCCGCGTGGTTGGACGCGATGCCCAGGTCGTGGCCTTCGCAGTGGCAGATGATGTCCTGCTCTGTCAAGCCATAGAGTTCGCAGAGATACACGCAGAGATCCACCGCCTCGTTGTAGACCTTGTCCAGATAGGCGGCGTCTGTGAGACCGTCCTCGCAGATCTCGAAAGAAATGTGGGTATCGTTGGCCGAACCGCCGGCGTGCCATCCCCGGTAATCCCACGGCAAAGTCTGATAGGTTGCCACTGACCCATCGGCCAGCTTACCAATGAACCCGTGAACGCAGACCTCCCGATCCATAGGCTGGTTCCAGTGGTTGTTGTACTGGTTCTTCCCCAGCAGTCCGTCATCCGGACCCACATAGCGTTTGAGCCAGGGGTTGTTGGCGCCGGTGGAGTGTACCATGATGCCCTTGCGGGTGGTCCGGCGTCCCGCCTTGTAGCAGGCATTGTTGGTGAAAATCAGCTTATGCAGATTCATTATCGTTTCCTCCTTTATCATGCAGTTGTTCCAGCACGTCCTTCAGCTTCTCCGGGATAGGAAGGCCCAGGCGTCCGGCATTCTCAAGAAAAGAGATACCCTCGTTGGACAGGTAGAAGAAGATCACCGCCGTGCGGAGCACTCCCTCCTGACCCAGCACATACACGTCCACCAGGTTGCCAATGCCCACCAGCACGAAGATGAGCACCTTCCGGCAGATACCCTTGAAACCCACGGCGCTGGACAGCTTCTTGTCCGCAACAGCGCACATCACGCCGGTGATGTAGTCCACCAGCACGAAGGCAATCAGCGCGTAGAGAAAGCCATCCACACCGCCCAGGTACCAGCCCAGGAAGCCGCCCAGGGCAGAAAAGGCAACCTGGAGGCTGATCCAGATCGATTTCATAGTCTTGTCCTCCTTGTTTTTGAATATGGAAAAGACGCCCCCAGCGAGAGCGCCTTTGTCTTCATGTCAGCCATTCCGGTTTTTCCGGGATGGTTTGTGTGTTGGTACCGTCCAGCCATGCCTGGTACCAGTTTTTTAATTCCGAGAGCTGTCCCTCCGAGAGGGTATCGTACCAAAGCTGCCCCCGGTTGATGATTGGGAAGCACTCCAACTCTCGGCGTCTTCGGTATTCCGCCTTTGCCGCTTCAGACTGTGCTTGGGCGTCTTTGCCTTCGTCAAAGACAAGGGTGCCATCCCGCATCCGGTAGGAAGTGAAGTGTTTCTCTAAATGGGAGAGGTCATTCGGCTCCGCTGTTTCCAAAGCGTCCACCAGTTCACCCTCCAGGGCGTAACTTTCCACATAACCCTGCTCGTTCAGTAATACCTTCATAGTCGCACCTCAGTTGATTCCAAATACACGGTTGATCTGCCCATTACCGCCTTGGATGGCGAGAGTCACCAAGGAGCCAGAATAGGAAAGGTTGAAGGATTTGTAGTTGGACTCGTCCGCAATCTGGAAGGAAACCGCAGAGGTTGTCAGCATAATTTTTGGCACCACCAGGGACGCACGTGACGCCGTGCTGCTTGGCCTGCCGATGATGACATAGAAGTTGTAGTTTCCGTAGTTGAAAGTGATGCTCCCGCTGGTCAGCGTCCCGTTGTAGAGAGACGTAGCGGCGATGCCCAGGTTTGTCCGAGCCGCTGCAGCATTCTTCGCCCCGGTGCCGCCGTAGGCAATCGCCAGGGCGTTGGTCAGCGAGATGGACGTCCAGGAGCTTCGGTCATAAGCTCTTTTCACCGCATAGGAGTTTGCCGCCAATGTAGTACTGGAAGATGAGATGCTGGATGACAGCTTAGTCAGCCCGTAATATGCGGTGGTGGCGTATAAACAGCCAATGGCGATCCACCATGACCCGTCATACACGAAATCAACCGTTTCCTTGTCCCTCCAGATATCTGCGATAACAGACATCCCGTCCGTGCTGCAGATGAACTTGTCCCCGGTGCCGTTGACATTCAGCTTGGGCTGACTGGCGGAATTTCCATAGGTAAACTGTACTGCGATGCGGGAACCTGTTTTCAGTTCGAAGCCGGGGCAGCTCACCACCTTCACTTGGGTGGCTTCGGCGGTGGAGCAGGTGCCAAAGTATGGCTTGTCGAAAGGATAGTCAATCTCGTCCGGGGTCAGCGTCCCCTCGATGCGTGTGTCTCCCACCACATGGAGCGCTGTCTCCGGGCTTGGGGTATTAATACCCACCATCTTCTTGCGAAGCGCCACCAGTGGCGTGCCTTGGGAGACAACGAAATACAGATCCAGCGAGGTCAGCGAGTTCAGCTGGTCGCGGATCTGCAGGTGGAAGTCGTAGGACGATTCGGAATCAAGATTGCATAGTTCCAGATTGGAAAAGGAGAAGCTGGAACCGGTGGCGGTTACTGAGCCAAGGATGCTGGAGTAGCTGTTGTACGAGGATGCGCTGGTGAGCTTGTAGCGGTACCGCGCGTAGAGCAGGCTGTTCTTCTGTGTTCCGTCCACCGTGATGGGAGAGATACTGCCGTTAAAGACAAGCTGCATCTCGGTTTCGATGTCGTTGGTGCGGCGGAGAGAAACCGAACTCACCCTGGGTTTCGAGTATGGCACCACGGTGACGCTCTGGGTAACAGACGCGGTGTATCCCCGCGAGTCCGTCACCGTCAGGGTGATGTCCCGTGTGCCGGAGGTGCCGATGGTCCCCAGGGAGAGGGCCGCACCGGTGGTGTTGGATTTCGTCACGCCGCTGCACACCGCCGAGTAGGACACGATGGACGCGCCGTTCCTCGCCGCAGCGGTTCCGGGGGTGACCGTCAGCCGGGAATAATCCTGGATGAGCACCTGGTCGTT
>ULOD01002211.1_pt1 | contig 9637 bp, 10 predicted proteins | sample 1952351 | NCBI WGS metagenome assembly ULOD01 (sample SAMEA4835596, study PRJEB28245) | human gut metagenome | biome: gut microbiome; material: fecal sample | place: Denmark | collected 2008 | reverse complement strand
GCCTGTCCTAATAGCATGAGCCCTGTAAGGATGTGTTTCACCAATAAGTCTCACCACATCGTATAAATGAAATTTACTAACGTAATAAATAAAATCAACCTCCTTATTGTTGATATAGCAATTATATCATAAAGAGGTTGATTTGTCAAGTATTAAATTTATCTGAATGTTGTGCCATCCCAAGGCTCATATTCATAGCCGCAATGAGGACAATAATTGGATATACCAATAAGCTCTTTGCCACATCTAGCACACTTATACACATAACCATATTGCTCGTCAAATTTATCTGTTGGAATCCAATACAATTCAAGATTATTGCTCAACGGCTTATAAATACCACATAACTCTCTATATTCTTTACTACATTCAAACGGCTCTTTCACAGCCCAACACTCTGTTCTAACAGCAGTGCACTCCTTGCCGTTCACATATCGCTTATACTGACATTGATGTTCATATTTGCATGGTGTTCTCATACTCTTACCCTACTTCCCCATAATTTTATAGCTTGCTCATATGGTATGTCCATCATATTGCATTTATACATATCATAACCTTGATTATTATATACTATCGAACAGTTGAAGAAGGGCTTTAGCTTAGTCGCCAGCTTCTTCATCTTTGCAACAAAGAACTTAAATTCATCATCGCCCACTTGCTTATAGTCACTATCAAACGCAAGCACCACATCATTTACACCTAGCTCTAGTAATATCTGTATATGCTGTTTGCTTATATTAGAGCCAAAGACGGCTAGAGCATTATGCAAATTATAGCTTGGTGCTTTTAGCACTGACTTTTCACTCTCAAATAACACTACTTGGCGCGACTTTTCAATAGCGGCTTTATTTTGGTCATAGCCATATAGGCAAGCGGATGATGGGAATTTGAGAACTGTCCCATCCAATGTACATATTGGTCTATATTTGCCTTTAGCCACATCCTGCTCTCTTGTATATCGCCCCCTTACTCCTACTAGTTGACCATTAAACACAACAGGTATGGAAATACACGCCTGACGTGCATACCAACCTATACCAAATTTATCAAGTATATCCGCTGAAATACCATAATCCAGCCATTCTTGCGGATATAAATGGTCAAATAGAGATAAAATAGACTTATCATATGTCAAGAGCTTATCTGGCTCTGGCTCGGCATTAGGTAGAAAACGGCGCAATTCAACCCAATTATCAAGCTGCTCATTTTGCTCTATTTGTTGTCCTACTTGCAGATGCAGGACGGAGCAGATATATGATACAGCTTGGTTGAAGTCGAGATGCTTAATATGCTGAACTAGAGATATGGTGTCTCCTGAAAAGCCGCAACTCCAACAGTGGAATGAGCCAGATTCTATATAATACCATAACTTGGACTTATGTTTATCCCAATCAGCACCCCAATGACAAATTGAGCCAAATATTAGATTGTTGCTATCGGCCTTCATCAATGGTGCACCCATAGCATCCATTAGCTCTATAATGCGGTCATCGGTTAGCTGGGATTTGAGAGATGTAATATCAATCATGATTCAAGCATATCTTTTCAAATTCAATATATTGTGTGCCAATAAAAATCAATCCATCATCTGGCTTGTTATCTGACGTTTGAACAGTAAGATAATGTGTGATTGCAGGGCATAGATAAATTGGCTCTTTATATAGATTGATACCGAGCTTTAGATATTTAGAGCCATCTTCATTATCATGGGATTCTACTATAAAATTATCATAATCATCTTGAGTGTCGAACGATACGATTGTTTCATGGCTTTTAGTATATGAGCGAGGTGACGCATATGGTACGTTTATATGTTCTCTTTCTTCTTTTACATTTATATTAATCATTTAGCATACACCAGCCTTGTTCTTTGAAGATTATAGGGATTGTCGAACTTGCTCGTTACAAAACAATCATTTGTTCGACCTGTATTCAAATCAAGATGGAAATAAATCTTAATACCCTGTTCAACTTGTGAAAAGCGCATCTTATAGCATGATAATACACGATTTGGCTTTACCTTATCAGGATATTTCTCCATCATCATATCGGCTATTTCTTGCTCTTTACGGCGCAACGGCATGATTACACCAGCCACATCAGCCTTGTTTTGAATTGCTCTTGAACCAGCTGCAACGCCGCTATCCATAATCTCCTGTATCATAGCATTAGCATTGACCTGAGTAAATGTCAAGACGGCTATATTATATTCAACCGCCAAATCCTTGAGCTTACTTGCTATACCAGATAGCACCTGATCTGAACGAGTAGATACACCATTCTTTTTTGCTAAGTCGCTCGATACAGATGAGGATTCAACGATATAATCATAACATAGATAGCCTACTTGCTTATTGACTACATAATCCTTTACATACGATTCAATCAAATCAACAGTATAATTAGGCATGGTGACAATATATAACTTAGATTCGTGCAGAATTTTAATAGCCTCATCTACACGTTCTTCTTCGCCTTCTTCATATCGCCCATTTAAGATACTAAAGCATGGAACGCCACTAATCGTAGCCACAATCTTAGGCGTGATTTCAGTATCACCAGCCATCTCAAATTGGAGATATAGACCAGCTTTATGCTGATAACATGGATTATCTACATATTGCCCCTTGTCTATATCATAGATTCTAGGACAGCATACTTGCACAAGATTAGCCAAACCAATAGTTGACTTACCTACGCCCGAACCGACTGAATAGATAGATAATTGCCCCGGAATCCAGCCTCTAGCAGCCGTGTTTAGGTATTCGCTAAAGGTCGTTGCGCCAAATAGCGGCTCTGCCTTGAAGCCCTCTTTAATCGCCTCAAATCCATCACCAGCTTTCAGCTCAGCAATATCCTTGTCTTTATAAAATTGCTTCTTTATAGCTATCTGCTGTGCGTCAAAATATTGTACTATATCTTCTATGGTCGCTTTGTCATCTTGCTCAAATTTGTCTATGTTGTAGCCAGCGTTTTTATACGAACGGAGTAATGTGGCGCGACGCACATTGGTATAGTAGACCTCAAAATTGCCTACATTAGCAAGCTGTTTGACTGTATCAATAAAATCGTCTAGCTGATTTAGCTTGAATATATCCTCTACTTGCTTATTGTTCTTACATAGCATATATAGGTCTAGTGCTGATATAGATTCAGCTCCACGTTTAGCCAGAGCAACACAGCCCTGCCATAATCTGAGATGAAAATCGACTGTGAAATCATCTCGGCTCATAGGGTACTTGTCAGAAATAGCAAGAGATGGCTTGATTAGCAAACAACCTAATAGTAACCTAACAGAATTTTGGTCATAGAGCATTACCCAAACACATCCTCCTCATCATTTCTTTTAACAATCGTCTCAACTCCATCTTCTGCTTGCCATTGCTGTATATTTTGTCTTACCTGATTTAGCCAAGTATAATATTTTTTACATTCATCATATTTATACTTAACCAAACCAAGTGGCGATTTGGATATATCAAATCCTTGTTCTTTATGGATATATCGAATAGTATAAGCAATACCGCCATATGTCATATCAGGGTTATCTTTCATCAACTGAGCAAGCTGGATGCCTACAAGTCGCATATTGGCATCAGGCGCAACTTGGCGTATATAATCTAGTAATTTGCGCCTATCATCTTTTGATTCTGTTTTGGGCTTGACAGTATGAGCATTGATATAATCCTGCTTACATTGTTCACAACAGAAATAGAATTTAGGCTTATATTCGATTGCATCTTGCTTTGGCGTTGATTTACCGCATTGGCGGCATTTAATTGTAGGTGGCTTGCTCATAAAACAACCTCCTGTTTAATTTGTTGACTTAATTATAGCATAGAAATAGGAGGTTGTCAAGAGGAAATTATATCATATTCTAACATCCACTTATCAATTTCTTCTTGGCTCATAGCCGCATCTATTCTCTTGCAATCAACCACGCTAAGACCGCTAGGATGCGTTATGACCCGATTTTGCTCTATGCTATATCCTGCATCATATTCAAGCTGCAATCGGCATATACAGCCATCACAGCCGTCAGGACGCTTGATATTAAATACCCTAGGCGAATCGCCGCATATATTCAAGAATCGGCTCGAATCCAGCCATTGCCCATCCATCTCTATATTCATGCTATCGTCCGCATTATCTTCAACTATGCGGCAATATTGTACATTATAATACAATGATTTTTTCCATTCATTGATATTGCCTGATACCAATAGCCTAGTAGGCATATCAGATTTTTTCATTGTATAATAATGTTTGTTTTTGACATATATATAGCTATCTATTCTCGGATGGATATATTGCGCCATATTGAGCCATGATTTGATTTGCGCCTCATTCCATTTGCGGCTCAAGGTTTGGCTCATGGTGAGGCATTGATTATTGGCGATGACGCTGAATTTGGCTTTCATATGGGTCTGATATAAGTCGATTCGCAGCTCTTGTAGTTGAGCTACACATAGAAATCTATTCAAGCATCATCACCTACCTTGTCATTGCTTCGATCTAAAAATTACAACCATAGATGGAAATGGGGCTGAATTTTTACATCCACCAAATTTGAGCCGTCCTTTAATAAAACGAATCTCTGTATTGGGCTTATTGTAAATATACTCATGGAACCAGCGTGTATCAGTTCGAGCCGGTAATAGCATTACTACGGTAGCAGAACCGATATGTGATGAAAAATGAGCACGTCGCACCCACTCACCAATTTTACGTCCATAAGGAGGATTGCACCATACCGTTCCAACCCAAGGACGGCTCAATCCATCAATTTCTTTAGTATAGTAATGTTCGCACTTATGATTGTTTTCATCGGCACACACATCTAATGTGAAGTGAAATTCATCATTTAACTTATCGAAAAAATCTTGTGGCGTTGACCAATTATCTGTTGCGCTTGAGAACATTACATCTGTATTCATTTTTATCACCTCACAGATATTATATAATAAAAAGGCGGGATTGTCAAGCCCCGCCTTTAATATTTTTATAGATCAACCAAATGGATTCTCGTCAGAATCGTCCCAAGGATTTTCTGATTCAGCAGGAGTCGGCGTATCAGTAGGTGTAGTGTTGAACACATCACTAAAATCAGGGATTGGGTCATTAGCAGGAGCATTTGTAGCCTTGGTGGTGGTTAGCTCTTTGAGAGCAGGAATTTCATATTCGCCCTTTTCAATAGTTTCAACAGAACGAACAGCCGCAACATAGTTACGGACACGAACCTGACCCTTCTGGTTCTGATACTGCTCATCGGCAATGATTAGACCAACAACCTTATTAACAAGCGTCTTTTCGTCAAAATTCCACTGATAACCCTTATTAGACTTCTCAACTGCGTTTGTAAAGCCCTTAAACATAGATGCCGCAGAATCCTTATAAGAGCGGATGAATGTGCCAGCATTAGGCCACTTGCGCTCCTTGCGTGTATCACCATCATACTGCTTCTTGAAATAACCCTTATCATCGCCCTTTACGATGTCAAAATAAATCTTGAGATATTCCTTCTCAGGATGATCTTCTACGTTAAGAATCTTGACAATATAGCCATTTGGCGTTAGGCGCTTAAAAGATGTGCTTTCCTGAATATTCTCCCAGTTGTTAATTCGCTTCATAATAAATTTAACCTCGCTTTAATTTGATTTTAATAAATAGATTGTTTATATTTTACTCAGCTTTTTTAGCTGGAGTAGTAGATTTATTAGCCTTTGGCGCACTAGACTTCTTTAACCCATAATATTCTCTGATTGTATCATCAACCATCTTTAGGTCATTATCAATCTCAAGAGAATCAAACATACCCATTGGCGACTTGCATGGATTCGAGCCATCAGACTGTGTGATGAAATAGTGCTTGCGCTCATCTGCTTTACATAGCAGGACAATGCTAAACAAGCCCTCTACAGTAAGCTGCTGGTCTAGCATCTTACCTAGTGTCTTAGCCTTTACCTTGCCATTTTCATCAGTGTCAATATGTTGCATGATATATACAATCGTATCAGGACTGGTATCTTCCTGAACGACGCGCAACATATCTTCATAGTTCTTAGCCATCGTAGTGAACTTGCCATATCCAACTTCATTCACCTTGTCAAAGCTCTCAAATGCCATAAGATACTGAGCATCATCTACGACCCAACTTAGTTTCTTGCCACTACATACCGCGCCTTTAATACTAGCATATGTCGCCTTGTTCATACTCTGTAGCTTATTTACATTTCTGAAAGGTAGCGGCTTAGATGCCACATTTAGGATACCAACATCCTCTTGCTTGAAATTTCTAAGTGACGCTGATTTGCCAGAGCCACTTTCGCCTAAAATTAAAACTGCTACACCCATTTACTTACTTAATCCTCCTTAATCTCATTCAATTTCTTTTAGCCAAAAATCACAACGGCATTTGCCGCATACTCCTCTTTCCTCACAATCATCCTGAGATTCACACTGAAGCAACTCAACATTCAACTGGCATGGAGCAACGGTCGGTAGCCCATCATAGCCAATCTCAGCATCAGGCCACTGATTAAAAAACTCGTCCTGTCTTGTTTTTACAGGATGTTCTTTTGCCCATTGCTCTACAATAGGAATCATCTGTGATATTTTTGTAAGAGATGCACACCCAACAACTTTCTTTGCGGGGCATTTATCGCAGTCGCCGTAATAATCACACATTCTGTCACGTTGCTTTACATATTCAACAGCATCCATTATTTATACCTCCAATTTCTTCCATACCTTCATTTCTTGATATGTTTCCGATAATGTTACCCATTCACCGTTTTCATCCTTCTTCATTTTATTTTTCTCTTGTAATACAGCTCTAATTACATCGCCCTTTGATAATTGATGATTTGTCCAGAATTTCTTGCTAGCTCTATAGGTGCGTTCTGCACCATAGCATAGATTGTATAGTGTACAATAAACCGTACCATATCCTGTTGTTTTTACCTCTAACACTAGCCAATCATTAGGGTCTGAATTTGGGTCACTTACTGTACAATATCCTAGATACTCAAGTTGCCATTTAATACGATCAACAATAGTAGCTGGTTTGATATTAGCTTGCTTAATTAAAGCCGTTATCAATGCTTTATTGTCAATCTCTCTAAATTGCTTCTCAGTTTCTTTACCACAGCATGGTCTGATTACATCTATCATTATATCATCAAATGATGATTTTGTCAATACCTTTACTGAAATATATTTTTGATAAATCTCATATTCAGCAATGAGCCGATTTGGTTGAGCAAATTTATTAAAATATCCAAGATGGAATAGGATTTCAATAGCTTTCTTATTGATTCTTGGGTCATCCATAAGGGCTTGATATAGAGCGGCGCGATTCTTTATATCAGACTTTCCAAGCTCATATAGCGCCTCTGGTGCGCTCTTAGGCATATCCTTAATAGATGCCATAGTCTGTACGATACAGTTGTTAGCACGATCTATATTGAACGCCCTGTTGTCATCGCCAAATTGAATGTCTTTGAGCTTGTAGCCGCGCTTTAGCATCTCTTGCTTAATGAGTGCAACCTTGTCTTTTTCGCCCTTATCGGTAAATCGCTGAAGGACGCACTTGTAAAATTCAAGTGGATAATGCGCTTTAAGATAGGCAATCGTTACACTATCAATAGCCATACAATAAGCATGAGCGCTATTAAAGCCATATGCGGCGCTATTCTCAATGATTGTCCATACCTTATCAGCAAGCTCATGTGCCTTATTATTATCATCCGTTTCCCCAGTATCAAGAATAGCTTGGGCAAAATTCTTGATAAATTTAGGCTTTGCGTCCTTGATGATATAATCCTTTTTCTTGCTGATGGCCTTGATAATAGTATATGTCTCAGACATGGGGAATCCAGCAAAGCCAAGGACTTTCATTAGAGATTCCTGATATAGAATGAATGACGATGAGCAGTATTCATCTTGAAGCAAATCATCAAGCGCCTTGATGCCATAATCAAAATGTTGTCGTTGCTCAAATGTCTGGTACATAGATTGGAAAGACGGCCTGATTGCAGCTATGAACTGGGTCAACTCAGCAATATTCTTTGGCTTATATCGCATTACTTTTTGGGTTGACTTTGGCTGTTCACACTGGTTGACGCATTGTGTATAACCATCTGCGTAAATCTGCCATGTTGCATCATCATGTGCAATTTTTTCAAGAAGCTGGTTGACAGTGAATGGCTCGATTCCAGCCTCTTTATAAATATCATATGTCAAGCCGATTGAATCAACAATAAGATAATCTTGCTTTAGATAACCAAAAGCATCAATCGTACCCGATTCAATATTGGCTACAAGCACCTCTTTGCCAGTTGCTTCAGATTTACACAGGCTGATGCCAATGTCAGATTCAATGTCGCCCTCATAGCATAAGCAACCGCAGGGATGCCCCTTTGCAGTATCATAAATACCTAGATATTTCTTACATCCATCTACCAGCTCTTGATATTTCGGCTCGATATATTTATGAATATCAACCGTTTCACCATCTTCAGCGTGCTTCTTGGCTGTTTCATATCGGTCTATCTGCTTGCTTACTTCATTAGCTGTATCAGGCTCGACATTATATGCTCTTGCATACATTTTCCATGCGGCTTTGAATTTTAGTGTACCAAGAGCCAATAGGTCATATGTGCCAAGTTCGCCTACTAGGTCGCGCTGTGCTTGAATAAATGGCTGACGGTCACTGACGTTGTTATCAATATCAGGTGGCGTATGACTATCTAAGACGCGCTCTTTGGTCAAGAACCGCTCTGAATACATAAGGACTGGACTATTGACCTTATCAACTTTAGTAAGCCTCAAGAGCTTATTTAGATACATAGAGACAGCAGAACCACGCCCTGATGGAGTCAAGATGCCGCCATATTTCTCTTGTCCTCGCTTCATTACCATATATGACAAGATGAAATAATCAGCCATATTACAAGCCTCTATTTCACCTATATCATGCTTGATCTCTTGATAATACTGTTGAAGTTTGTCTTTGTTAATATCGGCTTTTTGCAAAACCCATTCATCTTTAAGAATCTGCTCAAAGATATGGTTGCGTTCTTCTTGTGTCTTATTGCGCAGCTCTTTTATAACAGGAACTTTCAATGAGCGGTCGAGCTTGATGTCCTCAAATTCAAACAGCACATTGGTATTATTGATAGCGGCTTTAATCTGACCGTCTGTCAGTACGCCTTGTTGCTTAAATCGATCAAATAGCACATCATAGGTTGGATAGTCCATATACCACCCATCTTCATCCTCATAATGGATGTTGCCCGATTTGAGCAATTCATCTCTATCAAGCATTTGTGATTCAGTGATAACATGGCTATCACATCCAGCGATAATTGGTACAAGCAATTCTTCACTAATTTGGATGATGTGCCGATTTAGTTCTTTCTGCTCTGGCGTGTCATGCGCCTGTACCTCAAGATAGAAATGGGGGAATGACTCGGCTAGATGCCTAACAATGTCGGCAATATCATCATATTTATTCCAGAAAGCGATACAAGCTGTTGTAATCATCACATCATCATATGACAACTGGTCAATCAACTCAAGGTCGATACGAGGACGCGCATAATATCCATCCTTATTAGCAATAGATAAAATT
>ULOD01034008.1_pt1 | contig 9880 bp, 9 predicted proteins | sample 1952351 | NCBI WGS metagenome assembly ULOD01 (sample SAMEA4835596, study PRJEB28245) | human gut metagenome | biome: gut microbiome; material: fecal sample | place: Denmark | collected 2008 | reverse complement strand
CGGCTACAACATTTGCGCATCTGGATGCCACAACGGTATTGGATCGTTCCATCGTGGAACTTGGAATTTATCCGGCAGTGGACCCGCTGGCTTCTACTTCGCGTATCCTTGATCCGAGAATTGTCGGGGAAGAACATTTTAAGGTTGCGCGTGGAGTACAGGAAATTTTGCAGAAATATAAAGAACTGCAGGATATCATCGCAATTCTCGGTATGGATGAGTTGTCGGAGGATGATAAACTTGTTGTCAGCCGGGCACGTAAAGTACAAAGATTCCTGTCGCAGCCGTTTTCCGTGGCAGTACAGTTTACCGGACTGGAAGGCAAATATGTTCCGGTGGAAGAGACCATCCGCGGATTCCGTGAAATTCTGGATGGAAAACTGGATGACGTGCCGGAAAGTTATTTCCTGAATGCCGGAACAATTGATGAGGTAAAGGCGGCATATGCAGGGTAATGTGTGTGCCGGCTGGAGGAAACAGAGATGGAAAAGACATTTGATGTAGAAATCATCACGCCGGACCGCGTTTTTTATAAGGGAACTGCGGATCTGCTGGAGTTTAATACGGAATCCGGCGAGATCGGTGTATATCGTGATCACATTCCACTTACAACGGTACTGGAACCGGGGCTTGTCACGATCCATCATGGGGATGAAGAACAGGTGGCAGCAGTGCATGCCGGATTTGCCGAGATTCTGGGAGATAAGGTAACACTTCTGGCAGAACTGGCAGAATGGCCGGAAGAGATTGATCTGGAGCGTGCGGAAGCCGCAAGAGAGCGAGCAGAGGAGCGGATTCACAACAGAAATGACAATCTGGATTTAAAGCGCGCGGAATTTGCATTGCATAAGGCTCTGATCCGTATTAATCTTGCAGAGTATCGATAAGTGAAAATGGAAATAAAAGGGAGGGTATTTGGAATATCCTCCCTCTTTTATGGACTTTTACACCGGAGTTTGGTACAATCTTAGTAGTAAGTTTGTATACAAATGAGGAGATATTGTGTACCGGAAGAATAAAAACAATTGGGTAAAGCATCTGGATTTTATGATTCTGGATCTGATTTGCCTGCAGGTGGCATTTTTTTTAGCCTATACATTACGACATAGAACTGTCAATCTATATACCAATTACATATATGCAAATTTGTCTATCGTTCTGATCCTGATAGATGTTTGTCTTTTGATTTTCCTGAATACACTTAAAAATGTATTAAAACGTGGATATCTGGTAGAGTTTATCGCAACCATTAAGCATGTGGCGATTGTGGAACTGGTTGCTGTCCTGTATCTGTTTTCGGTAAAAGATGCGGGAAATTTTTCGCGAATCACGTTCTTTCTCATGGCATTATTCTATGGATTGCTTACTTATGGAACAAGACTTCTGTGGAAAAAACATATTCTTCGCACGCTGCATCTGAAGCAGAACAAGTCCGTACTGGTTATCACAAACTTTGACCGGCTGTCTCAGGTGGAAAAGGATATCCGGGCGAAACGCTATGTGATGTTTCAGATATCGGGAGTGGCTGTGACAGGAAACATGCCAGAGGATCATCCAACGGAAATTGCAGGGATTCCTCTGGTTGCAGCAGGTGATTATGTGGTGGAATATCTCTGCAGGGAATGGGTGGATGAAGTATTTGTAAATCTGCCATTGCAGAGTGCCCAGCTGGATGATCTTGTCCGGCAGTTAAACGAGATGGGAATTACGGTGCATATCCAGCTGGCAGATAAACTGATGGTCGGAACACAGCGGCAGTTTGTGGAGCGTCTTGGGGGATACACCGTGTTAACCACAAGCATCAATACGATTTCCACCGGAGAACTGTTTGTAAAACGTCTGTTTGATATTATCGGGGGACTGGTGGGATGTGTGCTCACTGGTATTCTGTTTCTGTTTCTGGCTCCCGCCATTAAGATTCAGTCACCCGGACCGGTATTCTTTTCCCAGATCCGTGTGGGAAAAAACGGAAAGAAGTTTAAGCTGTACAAGTTCCGGAGTATGTATACTGACGCGGAAGAACGCAAGGCACAGCTTGCCACAGAAAACAGAGTCACAGACGGGCTGATGTTTAAGCTGGATTTTGATCCGCGTATCATCGGCTGCAGACAGCTGCCGGATGGAACGGTGAAGAAAGGAATCGGGAACTTTATCCGTGACTGGTCTTTCGATGAGTTTCCACAGTTCTGGAATGTCTTAAAGGGGGACATGTCTCTGGTAGGAACGAGACCGCCTACAGAGGATGAGTGGGTCAGATACGAACTGCACCACAGAAGCCGTCTGGCCATCAAACCGGGAATCACCGGAATGTGGCAGGTGAGCGGCCGCAGCAATATTACGGATTTTGAAAAAGTTGTGGAACTGGACCGGTATTACATTTTAAACTGGAGTCTGGGACTGGATGTGAAAATACTTTTCCGGACGGTACCGGAAGTCGTGAAGAAGAACGGGGTTATGTAGAGGAAGTATGGGGCTGCAAGAAATAGTTTGAGAAGGACGGAGAGATGTGGCTATTTATGATTTATTAATGGTCGGGTAGTGGTTTTTGAAGCAAAGTACACAAAGGTTCTGGAAAATTTGGAAAACGAGTGTGATACGGCACTGCAGCAGACGAATGATCGGATATATGCAAAAGAGTATGAGGATGAATACGATCAAATTCTTTGTTATGGTATTTCATTCTTTAAAAAGCGTTGTATGGTGAAGAAAAAGAACTGAGATTGTGTGGGTAATAATCACGGATGAAACAATGTCAGGGTATTTATGGATAATCTCGAAGTTGACTTATTCAATTTGAAATGCGTAAATTAAGGGAGAATAATATGATTATCACACAAACCCCATTTAGAATGTCCTTTTTTGGGGGAGGGACAGATATAGAAAGCTTTTTTAAAAAGTATGGAGGAGCAGTAATATCTACAACATTTGATAAGTACTGTTATGTCAATGTAAGACACTTACCAAGGTTTTTTGATTATACTACAGAGATATCGTATTCAAGAACGGAAAGAGTTACAGATATTCAGGATATTAAACATCCAGCTGTTCGCAATGCTATGGAAATGCTGGATATGCATGAATTGCGTCTTACTTATGAAGCAGATTTGCCTGCACGATCGGGACTGGGGACAAGTAGTTCTTTTGCGGTAGGGATGTTAAATGCATTTTATGCATTAAAAGGAAAATATGCAGATAAAAAAAAACTTGCAGATGAAGCCATTTATCTGGAACGAAAACTTTGTCAGGAAATGGGCGGTTGGCAGGATCAGATCGCTGCAGCCTATGGTGGATTAAATCGTATTAATTTTAATGCCGATGGATATGAAGTCAAACCAATCATTATTTCTCCAGAACGAAAAAAAAGATTGAATAATAATTTACTAATGTTTTTTACTGGATTTACGAGATTTTCTTCTGAAGTGCAGAAACAAAATGCCATGGGGAAAGAGAATAAAGTGGTACAATTAAGAGAGATGTTGTCTCTTGTGGATGATGCAGAACAGATTTTGACAGACAAAAATACGGATTTGGATGAGTTTGGCAAATTGTTGGATCATACATGGAGATTAAAACGTCAGACTGGATCTGCTGTATCTACAGAGAACATTGATTTATTGTATGAAAAGGGAATAAAAGCTGGTGCATTGGGAGGAAAACTTCTCGGAGCTGGAGGAGGAGGATTTCTTGTATTTTATGTGCAACCGGAGCAACAAGAAGCTGTGAAACAGGCGATGAATAATCTGATGTATATACCATTTGAGTTTGAAGATGGTGGAACAAGAGTGATTCATTATACCCCGGAAACTTATATTCCGAAGGAGTAAACAGTTATGAAAGTTGTAATAATGGCAGGTGGAAAAGGAACTCGTATGTTATCTATTGCAAGTGATATTCCAAAACCAATGATTCCAATTGAAGGAAGACCGGTTTTAGAACGTGAAATAGAATGTCTTTGTGAACAGGGATTTACAGATATTCTCATTACCGTAGGTCATCTTGGAAATGTCATTATGGATTATTTTGGCAATGGTTTAAAATTTGGTGCTCATATTACTTATTATTTTGAAAAGAAACCACTTGGAAACGCAGGGGCACTTTTTCAAGTAAAAGATCAGCTTACAGATGATTTCCTTTTATTGAACGCAGATGCAATGTTTGATATTGATTTTAATCGTTTTGTACAGTATCACAAAACACATGACGCTGTGGCAACATTGTTTACACATCCGAACAGTCATCCGTATGATAGTGGAGTCATTATTGCGGATGAACATATGGCTGTGAGAAAATGGTTGGCAAAGGAAGATGAGCGTCCGGAATACTTTAAGAATCGAGTTAACGCTGGACTTCATGTATTGAATAAAAAGATATTGGAACAGACGGTTGAGGGGGGAAAAATAGATCTGGATCGCCAGTTGTTAAAGCCACTGGCAGGAACTGGACAAATGTACTGTTATGATAGTCCGGAATATGTTAAAGATATGGGAACCCCGGAACGCTATTATGCAGTATGTAAAGATTTTGCAAATGGTATTGTAAAAGCAAGAAATTTGAAGAAAAGACAAAAAGCTATCTTCCTAGATCGTGATGGAACTATTAATGAATATGTTGGGTTTCTTACAGATATTAAAGAATTTCATTTGCTTGACGGAGTGGCAGAGGCAATCCGTAAGATTAATGCATCTGGATATCTTGCGATCGTGGTGACAAATCAGCCAATAATTGCACGTGGAGAAGTTTCTTTTACAGAGTTACAGGAAATTCATAACAAGATGGAAACCCTTCTGGGAGCAGAAGGAGCCTATATCGATGCAATTTATTTTTGTCCGCATCATCCTGATAAGGGATTTGAAGGGGAGCGTGTAGAATATAAGATATCCTGCGATTGTAGAAAGCCAAAGCCAGGTATGCTGCTGAAAGCAGCAGAAGATTTCAATATTGATCTTTCCAGATCCTGGATGGTTGGAGATGGAAAGAATGATGTTGAAGCAGGAAAGAATGCGGGGTGTAAAACTGTTTTGATTGGAACAGAAGATTATGGACAGGATCGTAAGGTTTCATCTTTATTTGCATTTGCAAATACTATAGGAGAATAAAAAGATGTTGGAGGAAAGATTACAAAAATATATTGATGTATTAATCCAGAGATATCCGGTGCTGAAGAAAGTGAGCCAGGAGATTATAGAGGCTTATTTATTGATGAAAGCATCTTATCAGAATGGGGGAAAGTTACTGATTGCCGGAAATGGTGGATCTGCAGCAGATGCAGAACACATTGCGGGGGAACTTATGAAAGGGTTTAAACTTCCACGTAAAGTAACATCAGAATTTGCAGAGAAGCTTATGAAAGGTGATAAGGAGCTGGGAATTAGGTTGGCAGAAAATTTGCAGGGAGCACTTCCGGCAATTGCACTGGATGGAAACCCGGCACTTTCAACTGCGTATATGAATGATTGCGAACCATTATTGTGCTTTGCACAGCAGGTTAATGGTTATGGAAAAGAGGAAGATATATTTCTTGGAATTTCTACTAGTGGAAACAGCAAAAATGTATTGTATGCGGCAATTACAGCACATGCCAAGGGAATGAAAGTGATTGGACTTACCGGAGAAAAGGATAGCAGACTGCGCCAGATGAGTGATGTGTGTATTTGTGTTCCGCAAACAGAAACATATATGATACAGGAACTGCATTTGCCAGTGTATCATTGTTTGTGTTTAATGTTGGAAGAAAAATTTTTTGGAGAATAATACTTTTATGGATAGTTTGAAAAAGCAACCATTGTTAAATACTTTTGTGAATAACATGGATATGGAAGAAACGATACAGACAATTGATTCTTTTATTCAACAAAAGAAGAGATCTTATATTGTTGCAATTAATGTAGATGTTGTCATAAAAATAGAACAGGATGCTTATCTTAAACGAATTACAGATCAGGCAGATATGGTACTGGTTGATGGAAAACCCTTGATTTGGATTTCAAAGTTACATAAAAGACCTGTGAAAGCTAAAATATCTGGTTCAGATCTTGTACCGAAATTGTGTGAGAAAGCAGCGGAAAAAGGATATACCATATTTATTATTGGTGGGAAAGATGGTATTGCGGAACAGGCAAAAAGGAAACTGGAGAAACAATTGTCAGGAATAAAAATTGTGGGAACTTATGCACCACCATATGGTTTTGAGAAAGATAAGAATGAACTGGACAAGATCAATCAGATGATTTCGGATGTTCATCCGGATTTACTGATTGGTTGTTTTGGTTGCCCCAAACAGGAAAAGTGGATTTATGAAAATTATAAAAAATATGATGCAACGGTGTCTGTGTGTGCCGGCGCAACCGTAGACTTTCTTGCAGGAAACATAAGGAGAGCACCGGGGTGGATGAGTGATCATGGATTGGAATGGTTTTATAGATTTACACAAGAACCGAAACGGATGTTTAAGAGATATTTTGTAGACGATATAAAAATAGTGAGTTTAATGTGGAAGTATAGGAAATAACATGATAGATTTAAGAAAACAAAATGTTTTACTTTTCACCAGAACGATGCAGTTGGGAGGAACCGAGAATGTTATATTGCAGTTATGCGAGATATTACAACCAAAAGTAAATAAAATTATAGTTTGTTCTTGCGGTGGAGTTAATATAAAAAAATTGAATGAGATGAGAATTAAACATATTTTAATAGATGATATAGAAAATAAGTCTATTTTAACGATTCTTAATACTTCTAAGACTTTGAAGAGGACAGTTAAAGAAGAACAGATTACTATTATTCATACACATCATAGAATGGCTGCATTTTATGTCGCTATATTAAGATTGTATAGAAAATGTATTTTTATAAACACAAATCACAATACTTTTACTGATAAGAAGATGTTAACACGATTTGCGTATCGTCATGCAAAATTAGTAGCCTGCGGAGAAATGGTAAAGAAAAATCTTATTGAGGTATATGGACTGTCAGATAAGCAAGTGACGGTAATACATAATGCGGTGAAACCATTTGATGGAGAGGTAGTTGTGGATCCTCTGATAGAAAAATTGCACGATGATGAAATGTTTGTAGTTGGGAGTGTAGGAAGACTGTCTGAACAAAAAGGAATGGAATATTTTATCAAGGCAATTCCTACTGTTATTAAAAGTAAACAGAAGGTGCGATTTGTGATTGCGGGAAGTGGGGAAGATGAGACAAAGCTTCGCAAACTTAGTAGAAAATTAGCTGTTGAGAGATATTTGATTTTTTTAGGATATAGATCAGATATTCAAAATTTAATGTCTCAGTTTGATTTGGTTGTTCTATCTTCACTTTGGGAAGGACTGCCATTAACACCGATTGAAGCATTCTCTGTTGGAAAAACAATTGTAGCGACTGCTGTTGATGGAACTGTAGAAATTGTGAGGGATGGAGTAAATGGATATACAGTAGAGCCTAAAAATCCAGAACAGTTGGCTGAAAAGATAAAATATTTACTCGATCATCCAGAAGTAAAGGCGATTTTTGAAGAACATGCTAAAGAACAGTATCACAATAAATTTTCGTTTGAATGGCTAACTCAACGTTATCTGGAGTTTTACAAGAGTGTATAAAATGGGGATATGAAAAATGCAAAAATCTTTGAAAATTCTTTTTTTCCATAATACATTACCTGAGTATAGGATAGGATGGTTTAGAAATCTTGCTCAAAATGCGGATGTTCAGTTTGTATTTACAAATGAACAGTTAAATAAAAAAGAATATGGGTTCACAATTGAATATGAAAAAATCAAGGATTTAAAATGTAAGTTCCTTTTGGATGGAAAGCAGGGAATTAAAGATTTAAAACAAATTATGGGAGATAGTATTCAATATGATTTTGTTGAACTTCCTCCAATTGATTCACTTCGAGAAGTAATATATAGTGCTTATATTGTGTATGTGTGCAAAAAGAAAAATATTAAGATTGGATATTTTTGGGAAAAATGGGAAGCACCTTGGGAAAAACAACCGTTAAAAAGACGTGTTAAAAATTTGATTTTACGTGTTATACCTGGTTTGATTTACAAGAGAGCAGATGTGATTTTTTCTGTTGGAAGGAAAAACCGGGAGTATTTCATTTCGAATGGTGTAAAAGAAAAAAAAATTGTATGGATTCCAGATGTGAGTGAAACACCAGATTGTGATTACATTGATCTTAGAGAAAAATTTAATATACCATCAGAATGTAAAATTATTATGTATCTGGGCAGATTGTTACCGCAAAAGGGTGTTGGTGATCTTATTAAAGCTTTTTCAAGGTTGAATAGTGATATAAAAGAAAAATGCTATCTATTGATAGCCGGTGATGGAGTAGATTTAGAAAACTGCAAGCGTTTAACACAAATGTTGAAATTAAATAATGTTTGTTTTACCGGAAGCGTTAATCCGGCTCAACGGGGTAATTATTTTGCACAATGTGATATTTTTGTTTATCCGGTGAACTATTATCAAGGATGGTGTGATGTTTGGGGGTTAACTTTAAATGAAGCTGTTCAGCATGGGAAAATTGTAATTGCGACAGATGCTGTTGGAAGTGCATATGAATTAATAAAAAATGGCGTGAATGGATTTCGCATCGAAGCAGGAAATATAGAACAATTAAAGTCTGCCATCCTGAATGCTTTGAGTCAAAAATTAGCATGGACGGCTATGGTAAAGGATGTTGAATTAAAAAAAATATTTAGCTACGCAGAAATGGGAAAACGTTATATAGAAGTTGTTGAAAAAATAGTAGGATAATACGGAAAAAATATCAAAGTGAGGAATGCAAAATGATTCCAAAAAAAATACACTATTGTTGGTTTGGTGGGAATAAAAAGAGCAAATTGGTAATGAAGTGCATTACTTCCTGGAAAAAATTTTTCCCTGATTATGAGATTGTTGAGTGGAATGAAGGCAATACGGATTTGCATGAAAATAAATACATAGAAAGGGCCTATCAATTAAAAAAATGGGCATTTGTATCAGACTATGTAAGAATGAAGGTTTTGTATGATTATGGGGGAATATATTTTGACACAGACGTAGAAGTAATAAGGAGTTTTCCTGATGATTTGTTAAAATTACCGGCATTTACTGGGATAGAAAGTTTTTCTTTGCTGGTTAGTCCTGGATTAGTTTTTGCATGTGAGTCAGGTAATGTCGTTGCTAAAATGATGATGGATTCGTATAATCGGGATATATTTGAAAATACAGGGATTGATACGATAAAAACGATCAATGTTAGAATAACGGAGTTACTTGTCTGTAATGGATTTGAACCGTGCGAAAAGAAACAAACAGTTCTTGATGTGACTGTATTTCCAAGTAGTGTATTTTGTGCATATGATGGAAAAATAAGAAGAATTAATATCAGGGAAGACACGTTGTCTGTACATCATTATGCAGCAAGTTGGTTGCCTTGGTATCGTAAAATCAGACTTTTTTTTGGAACCAAATTACGGCATATTGGGATATTAAAGTAATATGAATAGGTTGAACGAAATGCTTTTATTGTATTAATATTGGATCAATAATTATAATGTATTATATATAAATGATGAGATTAGAAAAAAGAGTTATAAGTATATAATGGGAGAAATGGTTTGACAATGCAAATGTCTATAAAAGTAAAAAAGAAAGAAATATTACCATTGATGTATTGTGTATTTACAAGTATTTATTATACGTTAAGAGGATGGAAATATTCAACTAAGATCTTAGATGTATTGTTGGTCATAGCGGTGATATGTGGACTAGTAAATGCTTTTCAGCATGTTTTGAATAAAGCAAGAACATTAATGATAATGATGCCATTAATTATTTTGATAATATACAGAATGAGTTTGGGAGCAGATGCAAGATTGTTTGT
>ULOD01015173.1_pt1 | contig 10015 bp, 10 predicted proteins | sample 1952351 | NCBI WGS metagenome assembly ULOD01 (sample SAMEA4835596, study PRJEB28245) | human gut metagenome | biome: gut microbiome; material: fecal sample | place: Denmark | collected 2008 | reverse complement strand
GCAGCCTATGCGAACATCAGCAAATCCAAGGCATACCAATTCATTCAGGTTATGAAGGATGAGTATGAGCTGGATGAACGGCGACTTTTAAAAGGAAAAGTTCCGGTTGTGATCGTGAAGGATTTTTTTGATTTTAAGGTAGAAAAAAAGGCTTAATTTGGCTGGCACCAAATTAAACCGGAGGCATATAATATACCTCGAACCACGTATATTATAGCACATTATGCAAAATGTGGCCTCCTTTTTATCTTTTTTTGGAGGCTTTTTGAATGCTTATTCAGAAAGTCTGTTTCGTAATGAGGTAAAAGGAGTTTTTTTTATGGAAAATAATAAGAAGATTAAACCCAATTCCTATTATTCTATTCAATATTGGATGATAAATGAATTGGGGTTAAAAGGATTGGAATTGAGTATTTATGCGATTATCTATGGATTTTCGCGTGATCATTGTGGTGCATTTACAGGCAGTCGTAGTTATTTGGCAGATTTTACAAATTCAACTAAAGCTGGTGTGGATAAAGCTTTAAAAAGTTTAATACAAAAGAATTTGTTAGAGAAGAAAGACTTTGTAAATCATGGTATTAAAAATTGTATTTATGTCGCAAAAGAGGTGGCAAACTTAGTTAGCTACCAGTCAACAGAGTTAGGTGGGGTGGCAAACTCAGTTAGCCAGGGTAGCCAACTCAGTTGTCCTAATAATATAGAAGATAATATAGAAGATAATATAGAAGATAATACACTCTCTTTAGAAGTGAAGCATTTTGGACTTTATGGAAATGTTATTCTAAATGATGAACTGTATGATCGATTGCTTATTGAATCGGAAGAATATGCGGATGAATATATCAATAGACTGGATTCACATATTGAAATGCATCAACTTCACAAACAGTATTCTGCATATGCTCCTAATCAGTTCTTTATCAAGATCTTTGACATGCTACGAAGAGACGGGCATGTGGAGGTGTAGACGATGTCTGTAAAACGTTTAGGAAATAAGAAATATGAAATTCGTGGATCGGTGCCAACTTCAACTGGAAAGTATCATAGATATTCTTTTCGAAAGACTTTTAATTCCATCAATGATGCGCGTGAGTTTGAATTGAAATATAAAGAATCTTTTAATGCAGAAACACACACTTTTGAAAGTCATTCTTATACATTGAAAGAGTTTATTGATGTATATGATTTGGCTAAGGCAAATCAATTAAAATCAAGCACAAAACAGAGCAATACATATATTTCAAAATACTTTGAATCTTTGTATGATGAAAAGATTCAATCTCTAACATCTGGACAGATCAAACAGATTACGGATGCTGCATTTAAAAAAGGTTTGAGCGAAGAATATGTAAATAAGATGCTGACATATTTGAATAAGATATTTAACTATGGATTAGAAATGGGATATGTACAGTTCAATCCGGTCAAAAGAATTCCCAAATACAAAAGACCGGACAAGATCATTGATGAAGACGATTTCTATACTCCGGATGAATTTGAACAGTTTATCCAATGTTTTCCAAGAAACAAAGAAAACGGAGAATACGTCTGTTATGTCATTGTGAATCTTTTGTATTTTATGGGATGTCGATTTGGCGAATGTGTTGCACTAACAATGAACGATATTGATATGGATAAGGGGACAATTCGATTCAATAAGACAGTAGCTAGGTATGTGCAGGGAAGATCGTATCTGGTTACTCCGCCAAAGACAAGGAACAGTATTCGTACGATAACGATGCCCAAACGAATGAAATGCATCATGCAGGAATATTTGGATTGGTACAAAGACTTGTACTGCATCACAAAAGATACATTTCTGTTTGGAGTGGACAGACCTGTTCTTGCGAAAGTTGTGAAGAAGCGTATGGCAATCGCATGCGAAAGATCAGGGATTCGCATGATCAAGATTCATGGGTTTAGACGAAGCAATGCATCACTTCTATGTAATGCGAATGCACCTGTATCCTTGGTCGCAAAACGCTTGGGTCATACACAAGCGGAATGTTTGAAGACTTACGTTAAGTTCTTCAATAATTCCGAGCAGGATCTGATCGACATCATCGATTCTCAATTCGAATGATGTCGCTAAAAGCTCAACGCAGTTGCCCGTCATTGAACTTCATTACCGCCTTTAGTGCGGTAGTGGGGTTCAATAGGGAAGGGCATTACCATCAAGCTGGTAATTATGGCAAGCAAGGCTTGCTCAAAAGGATGTGTGGAAATAATTAATGAACAATAATAAGGGGGATACGTAAATGAATCGATTTAAATTATATTTAAATGATACGAATATTGAACATCAAAAGGAATGTATAAAATTACTTTTTAAACATTTCAATGGGACATATCGAAATACATATAATGGCAATTTGGAAGTGATTATTGAAGAAAAAGTATCAACTTCTGGAAGACCTAAGAAAAAACTTCCTGGTGTGGAGGTTCTTAGAGCAGAAAAACAGGAAATGACTTTTGAACAGATGTGCAAAAAATATAATGTGTGCAGAACAACTTTGTATAAGATCTTAAAAACGGGTGATCTTCATGAATGAAGTATCAGTGACGATTACAGCTGGTGAAGGATGTGAAGAACATAATCATGGCTTGGAGTATCGCTCTAAATTAGAACATACGCATGATACGAGTAAAGATACAGTAATCGAACTTGTTCCGTATGAAAAGAGCTATAAGGAACAAATCAATGAATTGATGAAACCATATATTAAAGAACGTAATGAGTATACATTGAAACGAAAAGCAGCAGCTTGGGAACGATATAATTCTGGCCAAATCAAGACAAAGCCACGTAACCGGGATTATCCATTGATTGGAAATGATTATTATACGCAGCATCTGCATGATCAGATGCGAAATCCAAAAACGAATAAAATGGAGCAGATTAAGATGTTTCGTTCTTTAATCATAGGTTTGGGCGATAAGAGTGATCGTGAAAATGGCAAAATAACGAAAGAACAAGCACTTCATATTTTTAATGAATTTCTTGTGAAATTTAAAAAGGATTTTCCATACTTTCATATCTTAGGTGCCACTGTACATTTGGATGAATCTGGATTCTATCATATGCACCTCGATTTTAAACCAATTTACGAACGTGCAGAAGATATGGAATATATTCAAAAGCACGGCGGAGGATTGCGCTGTGGCACAGGGTTAGATGAAACATTAGTACGCATGGGGTATAAACCGGAACAGTCTATAATCAATGAAAGAGATAAAGTTCCGATTTTATTTAATGCGATGCGAAATAAGATGTATAAAGTTATGGAAACCATTATGAATGAGAACGATTTATATTTGATGTATGGTGCTACAAGTATTAAGGAACCGAAAAAAGATGCGTCGATAAATATGCCGTTAAGTCAGTGGCAGGATACAAAGGATAAGACATTTGAAATGCAGCACAATATGAATATCGCAAAGGAATTTTTGAAACAAGACACTGTGGATGAAAAGAATATTGTGTATGCGTACGAACGATTGGAAAATGTATCTTCACAATTGGTGGAAATGGAGAGTTCACCAAAATCAAGATTGAATAAGAATAAGATCGTCGTTGAATATCATGTGTTTGATCAGCTTAAAACGTTTATTCAGGAATTGAAGTCAATGATTGGGGCGTTGTTGAAACGTATCAAATTGTTGAGTGATAAAATAGATAATTTGAAAGATGAGAATAAGACGCTAAATAACAAGCTGGATAGTACAAAGAATGAATTGGTTCAGTATAAGAATGACAATAAGTTATTGAAGATTAGACTAGATGATGTGAAAGAACAGAATTCAGTTTTACAGACTAAAGTGAATGATCATAACCATAGTATGTTGACAATGAGTAAGAAGCTGAATAAGTCTGAAGCTAGAAATATTGCACTAACTCGATTTGTGAAAGAAACAACGAGAAATCAGATTCACTTAAAAAATGGACAAAGCATTACGGTATATGATGCGATAATGAATAAGCTAAGCCCTGAAGATAAGACAAGGGTTAGAAAAACAATGGATTTAGAGGGAAATAAAAACAGTCGAAATCGATGAAAAAAAGCGGATAATTTACTATCCGTTTTTAATATGCTTTGAAAATTTTTTGCGATTTTTTTGCGAATTTTGTTTAGAAAAACACTTGTTTTATTGGTTTATATAGATATGGAATATAACCATAATGTGAGAATATGCTTTAAATAAGGTATAAAAAAAGCACCTGGCAAATGCTAGGTGCAATCTTTGACAAATGGTGGTCTCAGTCGGAATCGAACCAACGACACAAGGATTTTCAGTCCTTTGCTCTACCAACTGAGCTATGAGACCACATGGTTGCGGGAGAAGGATTTGAACCAACGACCTCCGGGTTATGAGCCCGACGAGCTACCAGACTGCTCTATCCCGCGATGTGAATTAATTAAGATGGCGCAGAAGCTGGGATTCGAACCCAGGCGCCGCTCGCACGACCTACCGGTTTTCAAGACCGGACCCTTCAGCCACTTGGGTACTTCTGCATATGTATAATTGGTGGACCCTGTAGGACTCGAACCTACGACCCGCCGGTTATGAGCCGGATGCTCTGACCAACTGAGCTAAGGGTCCAAGTTAAACTCGTTGGTGGCTGGAGTGAGACTCGAACTCACGACCTTCCGGGTATGAACCGGATGCTCTAGCCAACTAAGCTACCCAGCCGAATTAAATAAAATAATGGTCGGGATGACAGGATTTGAACCTGCGACCCCTTGATCCCAAATCAAGTGCACTACCAAGCTGTGCTACATCCCGATATTTTTAGAAAAAAAATAAATGGCGCGCCCAGCAGGAATCGAACCCACAACCTTTTGATCCGTAGTCAAACGCTCTATCCAGTTGAGCTATGGGCGCATTTATTTCAACTGAGCTTTTGTGTCTCGCTCAGTGCCCATTAAATATACCATCACTTTAAAATGATTGCAAGCACTTTTTTAAAATTTTTTTAATTTTTTTTAAATTCGTGTTTTTCAACCTATATACGTAGTATAATTACCTATATATATAATTAGAAAAAAAGGAGATTTAAATCATGAATAACATTGAATCAGTAAAAGGACACTTAATCGTATCTTGTCAGGCACTACCAGATGAACCTTTACATTCATCATTTATTATGGGACGTATGGCTAGAGCGGCTAAATGGGGAGGCGCTAAAGGTATTCGTGCCAATACTGTAGAGGATATTAATGAAATTCAAAAAGAAGTTGATTTACCAGTTATTGGAATTATTAAACGAGTATATGGGGACTGTCCAGTATTTATTACACCTACAATGAAAGAAATCGATGAATTGATTGAAGGGGCACATCCAGAAATCGTTGCCTTAGATGCAACTTGTCGTGTTCGTCCAGATGGAAGAACTTTAGATGAATTGTATGCTGATATTCGTGCTAAGTATCCAGAACAAAAATTAATGGCAGACTGCTCTACATTAGAAGAGTGTCTTCATGCCGCTCAATTAGGCTTTGATTTTGTAGGAACAACATTAGTTGGATATACAGAAGAAAGTAAGGGCGACAAAGTTGAAACAAACGATTTTGAGTTAATGCGTAAATATTTAGAACAATCAAACGTACCAATGATTGCCGAAGGAAATATTGATACACCAGAAAAAGCACGCCGTGTATTAGAACTTGGATGCTTTAGTGTTGTAGTAGGATCTATTATTACTCGTCCTCAATTAATCACAAAACGATTTGTAGATTGCATTGAGGGATAAATATGTTAAAGAAGGAACAATTAGAAAAATTATTAGAACGTTGTATGGCTTCTTCTTGTGATTTTGCCGAAATCTTTGAAGAAGAAGGTACAACGGAATCTTTATCCATGTTAAATGGAAAATTAGAAGATACAAACGTATTGATTCGTGCTGGCATTGGAATTCGTCTATATAAAGGTGTGCAATCTGTATATGGATACACAAATGAAACAAGTGAAGAATCATTAAATGCCTTAGTGGATGATTTGCGTGGAGGTTTTGGCATAGAATCTAAATCTGTATCGATCTCTTTGGTTGAAGAAACTCATGAAAATCTTCATCCAATCAAGGAAAATCCTGTCAAAGCTTCATTAGAATCTAAAGTTGCCTTAATGCTACGTGCCAATGATGCAGCAAAGGCATATTCAGATAAGATTCAAAAAGTATCTGTAGGGTTGGCAAGTGTATGCCAAAATGTACAGATTTCAAATAGTGAAGGGAGACTCGTACACGATACAAGAATTCGTTGTCGTATGTCTGTATCCTCTTTTGCCCAAGATGGACAAAACCTACAATCTGGTTATGAAGCACCAGGTGCAAGTAAAGGCTTAGAATTCTTTGAAGAAAGAACTCCAGAATCTATTGGACAAGAAGCAAGTCGTATCGCCTTAGTATTATTAGAGGCGAAAGATTGTCCATCGGGGAAAATGCCAGTCATTATTGATAATGGCTTTGGCGGAGTTATTTTCCATGAAGCTTGTGGACATGCCCTAGAAGCAAGTTCAGTCAGTAAAAATCAGAGTGTATTCTGTAATAAATTAGGTCAAAAAGTCGCAAGTGATAAAGTTACAGCTATTGATGATGGCACAATTCCAAATGCATGGGGCTCACAAAACGTCGATGATGAGGGAAATCCCCAACAAAAACGTGTATTAATTGAGAATGGTATTTTAAAGAGTTATATGATAGACCGCTTGAATGGTCGAAGGATGGGTCTTGAATCGACTTCGAGTTCACGTCGTCAGTCTTATAAATTTGAAACAACTTCGCGTATGACAAATACATATATTGCGGTTGGAAATGATGATTTTGACGAAATGTTTGAAGGAATCAAGCGAGGACTATACGCAAAGAAAATGGGTGGTGGAAGTGTAAATCCACAAACCGGAGAATTTAACTTTGCCGTATTAGAAGGTTATTTAATTGAAGATGGCAAGATTTCGTATCCAGTAAAAGGGGCTTCTTTGATTGGTAATGGTGCAGACATCCTATTTAATATTGATCGCGTTGGTAAAAACTTAGAGCGCGGACAAGGTATGTGTGGCGCTAGTTCGGGTTCAATTCCTACAGATGTAGGTCAACCTGCCATTCGTGTTTCACAAATTACAGTAGGAGGTACGGCCAATGAATAAACAAGTATGGATTGAAAAAGCACTTGGCCTAGGTATTCAGGAATTTGAAATCTATCAATCTACAACGGTTGAAAAAGAAATGACTTGGTTTCAAGGACAAATGGACACTTTAGTATCCAGTAAAGTGACAGGTACAAGTATTCGTGGAATTGTAGATGGAAAAATGGCCAATATGGCATTGGAAGAAATAGATGATTCTATGTGTGAAACTGTTTTAAAATCACTGATTGAACAAGCACATATTATTTCAAATGAAGAAACCGATTCGTTAAGAAAACCAGAACCAATTGAGTACGTAAAAAAAGATGTGACTTGGAATATGGCTAGTACAGAATATGTGAAGGATATTCTTCAAAGCTTAGAAGCTAAGATTCTAGCCTATGATCCACGTGTCATTCAAGTTGGATATTTAGGCTATAGCCAAGGCAGCGGAAGTCGCAGTATTGTGAATAGTTTAGGTATGGATGTACAAGATGCAGATGAAATGCAGTACATTGTTGCCAGTGTTGTCGTTAAAGAAGAGGAAGAAGTCAAGGATGCTAGTTTAGTTGAAGTTGTATATGACTTTGAACAATATGATCTTGATTCGTTTGTATGCCGTGTTTGCGACAAGGCACTCAATAAATTAAAGGCCACACCAATTCCAAGCTGTACATGTCCAGTCATCTTTGAAAAGGATGCGATGACATCTTTATTTGCCGCCTTTACTGGTTTATTTAATGGGGAATTAATGTATAAGGGAATTTCACCTTTAAAAGATAAGTTTAACGAACAAATTTTCTCTGAACAAATCACAATTATTGATAATCCAAAGAATACGGATTGTCTAAGTATTGCCAATTTTGATGATGAGGGGTGTCCAACTTCTTCAAAAACTTTGGTGGATCACGGAAAATATGTTATGATGCTTCATGACACAAGAAGTGCCAATCGAATGCATACAAAGAGTACAGGAAATGGCTTTAAATCGGGCTATGCATCTAGCGTAAGTGTACAGCCAATGAATTGTTACATCGTACCTGGAAATGATAGTTTTGAGGATTTATGTACAAAAATCAAAGATGGCTTTGTCGTACAGAATTTAGCGGGTCTTCATGCTGGACTTGATTTTGTTTCTACAAACTTCTCACTACAATGCTCAGGCTTCTGGGTAAAGGATGGTAAAAGAGATAAGAATGTTACCTTGGTTACCGTCGCAAATAATTTCTTAAATATGATGAAACACGTAATTAGTGTGGGTAACGATTTAGATTGGAGTTATCACCAGGTTGTAAGTCCAAGTATCGCTTTTGTTGAGTGCACAATTTCAGGGGAATAATTATGGTAAATGAATTTAAAAATGAAAAACTACAAGAAACATTAATTGTATTTAATAGAGAAAAAACAGATTCAGCATTTAGAAATTTGTTGGATGCGTTTATTTCGACTAATTTTCTAATTCCAGCACAATGGGATAAAGATCCTTCTCGCAATGAAAAGGGAGTCTTAGTCTTTGAACCAAATACACAATTCCAATTGTCTTTGATTCAAAATGATAAGGGAGATAGTTTCTTTCCCGTCTTCTCAAGTATGGATCAATTGAAAAAATGGGATCAAGATAGTGAAATCCATTCCTTGGTTATGACATATAATCAATATATGCCATTTGTGAAGATGGCATTAAATCAGATTCATGGCATTGTGATCGATCCATTTGGAGCAAATGTTTTATTAGACTGCAACTTATTGGTTGAACTTGATAAAAATCGCGGTTCACAAGTGAGTGAAAATCCAATTCATAAAGGTGATAGTTTAAAGCTTCGTGATCCTATTTCAAGTGTAACAGAACTTCAAAGAGCTATCTGTGAATTTGGTGACTCTCATCCAGACATTCTTTCTATTTATTTGAAAGAAAGAATTGTGAAGGATCAGCCTAGCCACTGGTTCTTAGTTGTGGATATGATTAATGATGATAAACAAACAATTCAAGATTTAGGAAACTTCTGTACGCCTGTAAGTTATGGGAAAGGTTTTGAATTCATGTTTGGAAGTATGGAACTTGCCAAGAAAATTATGGCGGATACAATTCCAACATATGTAAAGGTTACAAAGTAATTAAGGTGGCGCAATTAAGCACCTTTTTATTAAATGAAAAGAAAAAATAAGTAATAGTTTCGCATTTATGTATAGCGAATAGGAGGAATTGTAAGTGGCTTCTGAAGCAAAGATTAGAGCTAACAACAAATCGAATAAGATTAATACAAAAATGATTTGCCTTCGTTTAAGTTACAACACGGACGCAGACATCATAAAGAAATTGGATGAAGTCGAATCTAAAATGGGATATATCAAAGAATTAATCAGAAAAGATATGCAGTCTCAAAAAAAATAGTCTGCATTTTTTAGTGAATTAGTTTTTTGTCATATTTTCTGTTAAAAATTGATGCCTTATAGAGTATGTATGAGCACGAAATATTATCATAATAATAGGTAGAATATATTTGTCCGATTCTTATATAATAGAAGTATGAAATTACCTGAATATATATTAGAAATCATTCAAAAAATAAATGATATTGGATATGAAGCGTATGTGGTAGGTGGATGTGTACGTGACTATTTACTAGATCGACCAATCCATGATTATGATATTTGTACAAGCGCCAAACCTGAAGTGATATTAAATCTATTTGATCGAAGTATCGGAACAGGATTCAAACATGGAACGGTAACGGTTTTATCGAATTCACCCGTTGAAATCACAACCTTTCGTTTAGAGAGTGAATACAAGGATCATCGTCATCCAGATAGTGTGAAATATGTTTCTACAATTGAAGAAGATTTATCAAGACGTGATTTTACTGTGAATGCGATGGCCTATCATCCAAGT
>ULOD01012100.1_pt1 | contig 10063 bp, 11 predicted proteins | sample 1952351 | NCBI WGS metagenome assembly ULOD01 (sample SAMEA4835596, study PRJEB28245) | human gut metagenome | biome: gut microbiome; material: fecal sample | place: Denmark | collected 2008 | reverse complement strand
CTGATAAATAGTGGGGACGCTGTATTGGTGGTTTACATTGCATCCTATATGAGCAACTGTAAACGATAATAGTTAGGCGGAAAATTTGCATATACAAAATAAAATGAGTAATTTTGTCACCAAATGATATTATGTCACCAATATAATGCAGTGATATGACCAATAAGGAATTTTGGCAATCAATATCAACCATTATCAACAATGGATTTGATAAAGATGGAATAATAAAACTCGAAGATTATGCAGAACAGTTTTTCAACAAGCAATTATTATTTAAACGCTACTCACCAAGCGAACAGCATGGCTGCGCAACGGGAGGTAGCTTCCATGTTGTTGCATCCATACTCGCGGGAGCAGAAACTCCAACAAATCAACTCACTGCGCCAGAAGGCAGCTTCAAAAGAGATTGTCAACGAGCAGAGGCGCAAGCAGCAGTTATAGAACAATGGGCTAAAACTATAGGTTGTTGGGTTGATGATGTTGACAAGGATTTTGAACAAACATTCGGTGAACAACTTGCCGAAGGTGGAGAAGCGCATGTGTATGACAATGGGAATACAATTATCAAACGAATAGGTCTTGATTATTACATTCTTCCAGTGTTGGCACTTGATCGGATAACCCTTCATAATACGTTGTTTCCAGAAACGCGACTAACTGTGTTAGGTTTTGGTAGAACTATTGATGGTGATTTTCAAATTATAGTGCAACAGCCGTTTATACATGGTACGGCACTTTCTGATGACGAGATACGTGATTATGTAGAGTCGCTTGGTTTTAAACTTATAAATCCTCGCAATTGGACTTATGCCACACCGAGTATTTACCTTAGTGACATGCATGATGAGAATCTTATCAAGTCGCCCCAAGGCAATATATTCGTTATTGATTGTGACATTCGCATAAATACGCCCAATCTCAAATGCGAAGGTGTACGTAAACTTTCAAATGAGATAGAGTTTATAGTATGATTTATGGAGGATCTGTATGGAGGATAAACATACTAATTACCTTACTTGCAACCACTGCGCCCCAACGGGACTGTTTTTTTTACAGTGCAGGACAATTCCTTGATTATGAGTGGTTTATGAACAATGTATCCTGTATGGGTAGCTGTAAAAAGCATCTGTATTAATACTGTTTATCTTGTACAATTATGGCTTACTTTTCAGAAAATGTATTGGCACGTTTGAAAGCTCTTTCATGTGAAGATGTTGCCCAGAAACTAAATATTTCAGTAAAGCGGCATCGGGCATTATGCTTTATGCATGAGGATCATCATCCAAGTCTTGCTTTTTTAGGTGCAAACAGAAATAGTTGGTATTGCTTTGTCTGTAATAAAGGTGGAAATGCAATTGATTTGGTAAAAGAATCTGAGGATTGTGGCTTTGTTGAGGCATGTTCGTGGTTATGCAAAGAATATAATATTGAAATAGATAGTAATATTCCAGTATATAAACCTCGAAAAAAGAAAATACAGCTGAAACAATTTCATAAAGATGAAGAGAAGCCTTTTGTAAAAGAAGTTGCGCTGTTTTTGATAGAAACTGGAGAACTGACAGATACGGCTCGTCATTTCTTGTTTGACGAAAGAAAACTATCTCCAGAAGTTATTAATGATTTGAAAATCGTCTCAATAGATAATGGCTATGATATTGTTAATAAGCTAAAGGCAAAATTCGACGACCAAATTCTTAAAGACAGTGGACTTGTCTCCAATGTAAACGATAAGTTGTATTTTCGTTTTTTCACCCCATGCCTTCTGTTTCCATACTATAACCAAAAAAAAGAATTGATAGGTTTACAATCTCGCTATTTAGGAACAAATAAAGAAGCACCACGCTTTCAATTTGTATCTTCACAAAAAACACGCTTGTTCAATTTGCCTATATTAAACACCCTTAGAAAAAACGAGGAATTGTTTATAAGCGAGGGAATAACAGATTGTTTGGCATTGCTTAGTTCAAGGAAAAAAGCAGTCGCAATTCCAAGTGCGACTATTCTTCCGCAGCTTGATTTGTCGCTACTTTCTGACTATAAATTGCATATGGTCCCCGACAGTGATGAAGCTGGAGATAAGGCTTTTGTTAAACTGCAATGTTTCTTTATTAACAGGAATTCTTTCTTGACAGAAGAAAAACTTCCTGAAGGAATAAAAGACTACAGTGAGTATTACAAGATATATTTTGCGGACTAATCAAAATCATGAGCGATGAAGTATTCTGTAGATAGACTTTATAAAGATATTGTTGCGCAATATGTGAAAGAAAGAGATTCGGAAGATTTTATTCTTCGAGATGTACAACATTATTTGAAGGTATTTTGCTATATTATTTCAGTAGCGCGAGAAGTAGAAAGCGGAAAAGATTATGAGGAGAAAACAGTTATAGAGAATATGCTCAATAATGACAACTCGTTGTTTTCTTATACCTTTTTTGTTTCTTCACGTTCTCAGTTTGATTATTCATGGAGTTATTTGCGTAAGCAATGGGATGAATATGCTAAAAAACTGGATTGTGCTTGCAAGTTTATCATTGACATGATTGACAAGGTTAATGTATTGTATAGGCACCGCTCAGAATTTATCGCCAATGAATTTGTTTTTGCAGACATATTTGTTCTTTCATTTGCTGAGGCAACTTGTTTGCCACATATAGAAATCAAGTGGGAGAATATAAATTATCTCTTTAATGTAGACAAAAGTTATCATATATCTGCTAAGATTGGTGATGCAATTCAGATGACAATAAAGATTTGTTTGGATAAACCAGATAATACGGATTCTTTTCTAAGCCATTTGACTAATTGGAATAGAAATAACAACGTGCAAGCAGATGAAAACAATAAATAATGGCAATATGAGTTTGAAGGAACAAATACTCTCAAGGAGCAATATATTTAGTGCCATATATTGTATGGAATCGTATGTGTTTGAGAAAGGATTGCTCAACACGAATGAAAACGTATGCAGTTTGGAAGGCAGAATCATTGCCAATAATGATTTGGAGCTATACTATGCTTTGGGCGATAAATTCAATCACAAATTGATACAAGATGTCATCTGTCTGTGTAATAAAAGGCTTACAGAGATATTATCATCCAAAGATGAATTGTTTGAAGTATCTGTATATTTTAAGTTGAAGAGTTATGACAAAGACAATGGATTGAAATTCCGTCCTATGCATACAGCCCGTTTGATTGACATGATTAGCATGGTAAGCATATTGATTTGCCTGATGTATGACGACAAGGAAAAGCGCAATCTTTCGGATCTTTCAAAACTTATACCTCATAATTTCTATGGCAACTTGCCAAGTACTGACGTTCAATACCTGTTCAAGCGTTGGCAGACACAATATAAGGAGTACACTCAGAATGTGATAGACCATTGCCGGACCTATCAGAAGAATCATCGTTTCTTGACTGAGGTAAGCCTCGACATAAAGAACTTCTTTCCATCTGTGTCGCCACAATTCCTGTATTCGTATATTGTAGGCAAACTTGACTCTACTTTTAAAAAGGAAGATGAAGAAACTTTAAAGATGGCAGTTGCAAAGTTGCTATACTTTAAGGTTAGCAAAAACAATATAGAGCCATGGTTGACAGAATACTATAACAAAGAAAGCGTCAATCAAGTAAAGGAAGGGGAATATATGAATTGTGGAATACCGCAAGGTCTGCCACAGTCATACTTCTTTGGTAACCTCTGCATGATAGAGGTGCAGAAACGTTTGATGAAAGACGATTTCTTCAAAGGCGATGCTTATTTCTATGTTGACGATTCTGTCATCTACATCCAGTCCTCACTTGAAAGTGATTCTTTTAAGAGTAAGATAAGTGCTTTGAATAATGAAATGGAAAAATTCTGTAAGGAAAAATGTACTGCTCCGAAAGAATTGTCAGACTTTTTGACACAAAAATACATTGATTTCCAATCACAGATAGAATATACAATACGTTTTCATGAAGAAGGGAAAAGCTCTTTTTGCCATATAGACAATGCAGACAATCATTTAGGAGGTTTTGAGAATCTTGCAAGAGAGACTTCTATGGCTTCCAATTTGTTTTGGAATTTGGATGAGATTGACGAGACTATATCCTACAAAAAATGCAAGGCAATTAGCGAGGTTGTTGATAAAGAGATAAGAAAACTCAAAGAAATGCAAGATGGCACAGATGAGATAAAGGAGAAGGACGCTTCTCGATTGAAGATGTTGAAACGATTCAAGAAATTCTATCTTTATCGTGTCAGAATGTTAAATATGAAAGCAGAGGAGACTTCCACAGAAACATTACTCCGTGATTTTGATAAAAGATTCTCTGTTAAATCAAAAACTGGTATTGATTTGGTCTCTTTTTTCGAAACAAATGAAGAAGAAATCTTTCAATCTGAATATCGGTTATTGATAGAAAACTTTTCTCTGGCAATAGCAAAAGAATTAGCTGGTAATGTAAAGTGTATAGAAGAGAGAATTTTTAAAAAATGCAAAAAAGATAGAAATCAGAGAAGGTCAGAATTTCTATACTATCAGAAGGACGTAATGAACTCCATTATAATGAAAAGTTGTTCAACCGACCCATATCTTTCTTTGAAACGTTGGGTTAAGGAGGAGTATAAAGGTATAGAAGGACTTCATCAAATAAGACAATTCAATGATTTCTCTCATTTTCTTGTATATGAATTTGATAAGGTTCTAAAGAAAGGGTTATGATTTGTTAACTATATGATATTCATACTCAATAACTCATCCGAATATCAGCGTCGCATTCTGAATGCCTATTATTCTGAGTCTATTCACGTTTTATGTTCCGATGCCTGTTCTTTTATAAAATCGAACTCTAAGAAGTTGCACTATACAGAATTGCGAATTCTAATACGCTTGCGAAACAGGCAGTCCAACTTGAATAATTTTCGGATATTTGTCAAGAGTCTTAATGGTAGGGATGTGTCTAATCAAATGGGTATAGACATGGCTCTGTTGAGTGTGATAGGCACGTTCGTTAGCACTGTTCGTGATCCTGAATGGGTTGATGGTTTGGTGCAGACTCACCGTATTACTAAAGGATTGTGGTATAATGGTTCAAAATTCCTGAACTCATATACCTTACATAATGAAGAACATGCGGTGACTCTTATCAACCAATCTGTACATATAGTTAAGACAATAGACTATTTTGTGCTTAAGCCTATAGACTATTACATTCTCTTTTTATCATGCTATCTGCATGACATTAGTATGGTGATACATCCTGATATGTATATGGTCAGTCCTTCAAATTCAGAAATAATGGCATTGATATCTGAGCAAATGCTGAAGATGCAGGATGAGGTGGAGAAGTTCAAGAAGGTAGATGAAAAGGGTTATAAGAATGCCCGTTTAAAAGATTCTTGGAAATTTTTGATAAGCATCTTTGATGCAGTATATGGCTATTTTGAAAACAGAGTAAGGAATATGCATCCGTCAGACAGCGCTGACTTTGTTTTGGCAAAATCTGATACCTTACTAAAATATCTGGAACCAACGTTGTTGTCGTTTGTTGCTAAAGTATCTGCAAGTCATGGTTGGGATGTAATTGACGTATATGGTCTGAAATCAAGGGCAAAGAACGATATTGTCAGTTTGAAGTATCTTATGATATTGATTCGTCTTGCAGATTTGTTTGATGTGGCAAACGACCGTGTCAACTATCATTTGTTGAGACAGAACTTAAACAACTTGTCGTTAACCTCACAGTTCCACTGGATTTCGCATCTCGTGACAGATAAACTTGTTTTTGACGCAGATTATGAAACCTCGGATGATAACAATAGTAGACTTGATAGTTGTCCTATTACAGAAACTTTAATAGTTAAGTTGTATCTCAATGTTAAGTATCTCACGTCGAGAGAGAAGAAGAAATCGTGCGAAGGATGTCTTTGTTCGTTAAAAGACGACCACATTGATATTGACATTGTTAATAAAAGAAACGTTTCTTGCAAGAGAGAACGTTGTACTTTGTTATGTCGTTGGATGATGCTAAAGCATGAGTGGATGGTAAATGAACTCATTGCTTTGAAAGAGTATCTATATTCTGTTAATAACTCACTTATCCGTACAAAAATTAAGTTTCAACTTTACTTCTCAAATGAGATGGATTTGGATGCTGATTTGTTTGACTATGTGGTGGAGTATCTTGATAAATAAGGCGTTTTCCCAAATTTTTATAATTGATTCATTCAACCCAAATCGGTCATTAGGATTTCTCTATGTCGTACGGCAAAGAGAAATCCTTTAATGTACGCTCGGCATGAGCATTGTCTAACGGGTGCAAGTCCCGAGTAAGCCCTAATAGCGGGAATTACATAGCCAAAGGCAAGGGTGTTCATCGCAAGATGAAATCTGAAGGAAGTCAGCGGCAAACATCTGACCTAACGAACAGAAACTTCATATAAGCTGACGGATGATCCGAGTGGATCGACAGTACAAGCTGACTGTTATGAGGGCCTCTTTTGGAAGAGCCATGCCACGGCAGAGCTGGTTGCCAAGATGGAAAGCGCGAAGTACGTTCTCCATCAGCCGTTCAACCGTCAGATAAAGAAGATGGCGCAGGATGGCTTTCCGATGGCTGCGGCTACGATGGATGACTGGCACCTGGCTGCCTGTGGAATGATAGAACCCTTGTGTGGTGGGACATTATCTGATTCTGTATCGCTCGGTGACAACAGGAATCCCCGTCTTCCTCGTCAACACCCACAACAAGTGTGGGCGTGGCAAGGCCGACATTATGGACAACCTGAAGGATTGGACCGGCTTACTCTATTTCTCCATTTTTTTACTATCATCACAGCTTTTTTGAGGTTGCATTCTTGCAAAGTTCAAGAAATAAGTCTATCTTTGTATTTTAAAGTTTATCTGCTAAATAATTAAGGTTATGATTCACGAAACAATACATATAAAGAACTTAGGGCCTCTTGAAGATACTGGCGTTATCGATATAAAACCGCTAACGGTGTTTGTCGGAAATTCAGCAAGTGGCAAGAGTACACTTATGAAGGCTCTTGTGTTAATGCGCTACATATTCAAACGCCTTTCTATCAGAGCTTATTTCCATAACTCGCATATAGAAGAGAATGTTATAAACTTTAGATTCAGGGATTTGCTGCGTGATAATATGAGTGTACTGGTTACTGCAGATACATACATTCATTATGTTGTTACTATAAACGGGAATTCGTATTCTGTAAGTTATTCAGGTGGCAAGCTGTCTTACAATGCTATAATACCCAACGAGGACTTATGCTTCTTCAAAGAAGTGTGGGTAGCAGAATCAAGAAGTGCAATTGCTCCACTATCAAGTCAAGGCACATTGGCTAAAAACGCTTATTTGGGATTCTTCTTTAATGAAACATTTACCGAATTTGACAATGCAACTGACGCAATAAAGCATTTTGATCTTAACTATATCGGTTTGGATATGAATGTTGAACGCGGAGGCAACAACCAAAAGAAGTTTATACTTAAGCCTAAGGGTAGCAATTACTCTTCGTTTGAACTTCGCCATGCGTCTTCAGGTATACAGACAACTGCGCCTTTAATAGCCATGATGAACTATTATGCCCAGGCTTTTGACTTTAAGTTGGCTCAAAAACGTAGTATCATTGACTTGTTGTTTGAAAAGAACCTTACCACTCAGTATCGCCCAGAAATGGAACTTACAGATATGCCAAAATATGTACACATACATATAGAGGAACCGGAATTGAGTCTTGACCCAACATCTCAGATTCAGATGTTGAACGAAATAATACGATTGGCGTTTTATTCAAAGGTCGACAGCCGTGAAATAGGATTGGTACTTGCTACACATAGTCCATATATAATTAATTCTCTGAATCTGTTGATGAAGGCTCACGACTGCAAGACGGATATTGACGGTGCACATGTAGGCTATGATGACCTTTCGGTATACCAGATTCTGTCGGGAGGAGTAGCTGACTTGAAAGTTAAAAACATTCACTACGTCAACACGGATAGACTCTCAGAGGATATCAATAACATATATGATAAATACCAAGAATTAAAGCAGTTGCAAAATGAAGAGTCTCTTGGAAAATGACCTTCCTGCGTTTTATGGCGTAGGAAGAAGATGTATATGTGATGAAAACACAACAAGTTTGAGTGAATTTGACCTTACAGAGGACAATACACAATTTGTTGTTGGTTACAAAGAGGGTTACGCGTCTTTTTGTGGGAATCCATTTAACTTGAGTGTAGTCAATTATGATACATATATTGGCAGATATACAGGTACCAAAATCTCTGATGGTAAGCGCAGGTGTGACTTTATCTTGACAGATACTGACACTTATAATATTATTCTATTGTGCGAGGTGACAAGCTCTATAGGCGGAATAGAAAATCTATCTCGTCCTATTGAAAAGACCCAAAAAGATGGAACAAGAACTGTTGTTTTTCCAAAAGGAAAATATCAAAAGGTTGAGCTTCAACTCTATCAGAGCTTGGAAACCTTAACAGAGGTGCCATCAATATCGTCGTATATAAACAACAAGAAAAGAAAGGTATGTTTAATGTCATACCTCATAAAACGAGCAGAGGACAATGCTGTTAATGCTTTCAACAGAAATCGTCTGATGGAAGCGGAGGAGGCTGGCGAAAATGGAGCACAGATAAGTTGTCCACAAATAGAACAGTTTGGCTTTGACTATTATAGAATAAGTCATGATTATTCTTTCAGAATAAGTAATAGTAAATAAACTTTTATCCCCATCCGAGTGGCGGCATTAGCGCAGAGCGATACTGCGGTGGGGAACTCTATTTTTTACGATATGCTGTATGGGCAGATGTTTCAGTCTTCATTTACCAGTTTCGAGGATTTTCTGTATGGGGATGCAAAGGGAGACACGTTTGTGTTTGGGTACGACTGTTTGGTGGAGAAGTATTTAGAATATGAGCAAAAAGAAAAGATATAGCATAATTTTCTACCTGTCAGAAAATACATGGAGCATGAGTGGTATTCCCTGCCCTGATTGCGTGGATGAAAGTAATTATCAGGCATGGAGCAGATACCTGTCAAAGCAGATAGATAAGCTGCTGTGTGCAGAGACCATGCAAACAGCAGAGTTTCAAGAAGAGCTGGAGGAGGTTCGTAGAGACAAAGAAGAACGTATTGCCCATCAGAAAAGACTGGATGAAGCTGCCGAGGTGCGCAGACGTAGAAGCTGTATGGCGCGCCCGAAGATAGATTATATCCCGAAGGGCTTGACGGTGGATTTGGAGGAGGCTTACGCCGAGTACTTCAAGCAGGAGGTGGAGTTTCGGCCTGAGAGCAAGGAGGATTTCTTGTATATGCTGCGGCTGCTGGAGCGCTGGGAGAAGAAGTCGATACCGGCTGTGTTGGCGAAGGGGAGGCCTGACGCTGCGTATGCCATAGCGATGGGGCTGTGTGAGCACCTGTGGTTGCTGATCAAGCGGGAGGATATTGAGGAGTATTTGGGGGCATATAAGCAGCGGATCGGCAAACTGGTCTATGCGGGCTTTGCGGCCTTGGTGGAGAGCGTCAGGGCATGGAACAACGAGGAGAAACGGAAGGTGGTGGTTGCTTATATCGGTAGGGGCATGGAGCGGTTTGACGGGTATGGGCGGATGAGGGACAGGCTCTCTGCGTTGATACCTATGGAGCCGCTGAAGGGTGATCCTGTGGCGGTGGTGCGGGAAATGAGCGTCGCGGAGGAGCGAGCTGCGCGTGAGGCTGAGCAGAGGCGCTTGGCGGTGGAGCGACAGAGGCGGGAGGCTGAGAAGGAGGCTCGGTCGCTGATACCATTGAACAGGGAGTATGAGGAGAAGGTCTTCAACAGTAGGAATGTGGATTGGGACTGTCATGTTATCTGGCAGCTGATGCTGAAGGAGAATAGGAAAATAGAGAGGTTGCTTGCCGCTGGGGAATACCAAACGGGTGCGCTGCGGTTTCTGCAGTTGACGAAGTCGATGTGCAGGCACTTTGTGATGGATAGGCACTGGGAGTATTTTGACTGCTGAAAACGGAGGATATCCACCCACCCAAA
>ULOD01010977.1_pt1 | contig 10074 bp, 7 predicted proteins | sample 1952351 | NCBI WGS metagenome assembly ULOD01 (sample SAMEA4835596, study PRJEB28245) | human gut metagenome | biome: gut microbiome; material: fecal sample | place: Denmark | collected 2008 | reverse complement strand
GGAAAGAGTGCTTCTACCTCTTCAAAAGACAATCTCTTTCCTTTCATTTGCTTACAAAACTCACTCACTCGCTCTACCGCATCCGCATCATTAGGACCAATATTAATACCTAAGGGGTATTTCTCTATCATTGCATAATGAACGTCTTTCAATTGATAGAAATTAATGATCGGGCGACCTGTAGAAAGTAATTCCATCATTTTACTAGGAATTTGCAACTTAACATTATTTCCTAAATTAATCAAAACATCAAATTCATTAGTGAGAATTTCATTATATCTCTCCCTGCTCACCGCAGGGTGTAACCTAATGGATAATGAGAGATATTTAGTAACAATATCATTACAATTGGAATAATTTACAAACATATCCAATGTAATATTATGTATCTGAGATAATATATTCAAACAGTGTTTAGGATTTCTCTTATCTCTTAAAAACATTCCAGCATATACCAACTCTATCTTATCAGAACGATCATTCTCCTTTCGAATAACAGTATAAGGTATTTCACTAAGAACATATTTCATTTTAAATGTTTTAGATACTGGTTGTTTGAATTCTGTCAATGCCAACTTATAAATTTCCTCCGTAAAGAGATTAAAATCTGCGGTATCATACGCTTCTTTTTCATTATAGAAATTCTTTTTCCAACGATGCTTTTTAAAAGGGACCTGTCGATATTTTGACGGCTGAAACGTAAAAGGATCCGTATAATAGCCAATCCATTTCACTTCAGGATGCTTTTTCTTAAACTCCTTCGCAGCAAAAGAACAGCAAATAGGATCCGAAACACTAATTACGGCATCAAATTGTTTTTGTAAATGTAATTTTTCCAATCCATTATAGAAGGCCTTCAAACTCCATCTAATAGGCGAAGGATAAGCATAAGGTGTCATAAACAAAGACCTAATTCTAAATAGGTTAATAGCCAAATTATTAATAAAAACATGTTTTCCAGATTTAATATTATCCTTACATTTAATTCTCCATCTCCATAATAAACTTGAGACTGGATAAACAACAATGGCTTCATCATCCAAATCGGCATATTCACATTGATTAAGCATATTAATAATAGTAAATGAATGTTTATGCTTAAGCTTTTGTATAAATTTATCCATACATGAAGCTGCTGCCGACATATTAGGGTAATAAGAATCTGTTACAATAGCTATATTCATTAGTATTTATTACATTTAGAAAATTTGAGAAAAAATCGTTTTAAATACCGTATACCTACCTATCCAGACAGGACTACTAAAGAAGCTCAAATAAGTATATAGTATTAACAAGACATATATAAAAAGAAATATATATCGCAAAAGATAGTGATTTACATATTTATATATTACAGGAAATGCTAAGATTTGATATGCGATAAAATAATACGAAACTCGTGATATCAACGGGATAACCGAAGAAAACGGATCAATTAGAAATGGAGCAACAGATAAAGCAACCAAAGGCTTACGTCCTTGTCCATCTTCAGATTTATCAAAAAACAAATATCTAAGAGCTAAAAAAAAAGGAATTAAGCCAAACACATAACCCATTCCAAAAGTTTCTACTTCTGTACTATCTCCATACTTCATTGCATAATCAGCAACTTCTTCTATAACCATTAATGACAATAAAATATCACTCATCAATGAAGACATCATCCATAAAGAAGCAAACACAACAATTATACTTAATACGAGAAACTTACCATTTTTCATGGGAATAAATCCCAAAAAAGCAAACGGTAATAAGAAAAATGCAGACTTATGAATATTAACACATATCAACAACACTAAAACAGTCTTAACCCACTTCTTTTCTACTATCCATTGCCAAGACCAAAGAAATACACAAACGACTAATCCTTGGCGCATCATGGAAAAATTCAACAAATACAAACATGTGGAAAACAAATAGATAAATACAGCCATTGGCCACCAACTCTTCTCAACATATTTCTTAATGGTTTTATATACAATTACATTCTGAAAAATATTAAGTGCGGCTACCATCATAAAAAAGCCCCCGATAGGTTTGAAAAGATATGACAACAAAACCCAGCCCGGTTCTTTGATATATTCATCTGTGACAACACCAATCAAATCAAACGAATATTTCGTATCTATCTTATAATCATTCATATAAGCCATATAATCATTTCCATAGTCATAATGAATACACCCTAGAAAAGTAACCAACACAAAACCCCACCTCATGCCATTAGGCATGATTTTCTTGGATTCTAAAAAGGTTAGTAATAAAGCTATGAATGAGGTAAAAACGACAATATACATATATATTTGTAATATAAGATATTCTTTTTATCTAGTTATAAGAATACTTACATGTTTTTTTAATCTAATACCCGATGGAAAGCATTCACATTTTTCTTCCGATCAAACTTCTTAGCCAACAACAAAGAGCCCTCCTCTAATCGTTCTTTGAGAAGAGACCTTTCACGATCTATATTTACAATTGCATACTCAAAACATTCTTGATCTTTAAAAGGAAACAAAATGGCATACTTACCATCAAAAGAATACTCTTCCGACTCTTCTGTTCGTGCCGCAATTATGGGTGTTTTTAAAATGACGCTCTCCGCCAATGCTAAGTTTGCATGAGGTATCGTAAAATAGCTCAACACACAGTAAGATTTTTCAACAATATCTTTGATCGCATAAGTAGGAGGAACACATACAATACGATTATCCCTATTAATCATCTTTTGCAATTTGACACTCAATACCTTATAACCTAAAGTGAGCAATATTTTTTTCACAACTCCTTTGAACCCCACAAAAATATCCTGTGCATTTGCTCCTAAAATAAGCAATCTACAATCATCACCACAACATTTAGAGAAAGTCTCAACGACTTCTAGTGCCCCTTTTATCTGTTGAAAGCCACCAGTAAACAAAAAGATTTTTTTATTCTCTACATCCTCCCCCATCAATTTATTTAGATCATGTTCCTCATAACGATTCGAGAAGTCTATCCAATCATATACAATAGTTGTTTTATGAGCAGCTCGTGAGACCATATATGCACTATACTGGTTAATAGCAACAATCTGATCCGCATAATTACAAATATTATTTTTAAACAAACCTAATTGAATCTTATGTTCTTCCATAGGCCAATGTTCACGTATATGAATTATTGTTTTGAGACCTAAATCCTTTCCCAGTTTCAGATAAGGATTTAACATCGAATTATTCAAATACAAAATATCAGGTTTTATTGTTAATAAGACCTTCCGAAATTTACGTATTGATAGTAAAATACGTAAATAGCACCATAATGTCGATAATTGAAACAACGATTTATTATAAGGAAAAGCCGTCATCCCATGAAAGAAATATACCTTTATCCCCAATTTTTCTATTTCAGAAACTAAAGGTCCATTTTCTTGAAGAAGTACAACAGGCTGAAACTTTTCCTGATCTACTTCTTTAAGTAAATTCAACAAACAATAACTACCACCACCTATACTAGATACATGATGGACAAATAATATTCTTTTCATAAAATCATTCAAACCTTAAGAAAATCTCACCCTCATTTCTAAAAACAGACAATCGTTTATCTACATCATCCCAATCTATTTGACCATTCAGAATTAACTCTTTCAAATTATTATCAGCAATCCTATCTACCAACCCTAAACGATTCAACAATGTATAAAAACGATCATTCATTCCTAATCCGTTTCCATTTTCTATATCAATCACAAATGGTATATGGAATAAAATAGCCATTATCATCCCATGATAAGAGTTAGTAATTAGCATCTTTGAATAACGAATAAGTCCCAGCCACTCTTCCATCGAATAAACTTTATGAACATCATCTATAATAACTGAATTAGGAAATACTATATTCAACGATCTCCGAATCATATAAACACATATATAATCCTTCAAATGAGAATAATCTTTAATAGTAATATTCTCAAATAACATATCTCCCATTAAAACAGTTGGATCTGGAGTGACAAAAGACTTTCCCTCATATTTCAATTGGCTTAAAATATGAAGTCCAGAGTCTTCACGAACCCCAATTTTATCAAAAGATTGGATATAAGTTGAAGCTACATTTTTAGCATCAGATGGATAATCTACACATCCAAAACTAACAGAAAAACCGATCTTTTTACACTTAGATTTAGGAAAATACAAATAATAAGCATATGTATTTTTTCCTTCTCCCATTGTTGTAAAATAGGGATTCAATATTTGATCACTACCACTGATCAAGACATCGTAGTCATTCGCTATTTTTGAAACTTCATCTTGACTGAATAATCGTTTTGTCTGATGAAGAAATATATCTCTAAATACTTTAAGTTTCTTTTCCTTGAGGCAATTAACATAAAATCGTCGAAAACGCAGAATTAAAATGGGATGCTTCAATATATTCAATAAAGATATGTCATAGTTTTTAGGCTTGTAATTTATAATACAAACCTCATGACCATGAGCCGATAGATACTCTTGCAAAGCATAAGATTGCAATACGGCTCCATAATTGGTTGCCCAGTGAAAAGTCAATATGCCTATTTTCATAATTTCAAATTACCTCGGATATGAATTTTAATAAAGCCTCTCACCCTTTTTCCTAACACACAACTCAAAATCATTCTTAATCTTGCCCTATATCCCAAACGGGTTAACTTCTCAACCCGTCTAGTTAGTGTATCTCCCGTCTCTGAATAAAAAGAGCCTCTTTTTTTTACTAAACTAACAGATCTTTCAATAGAGGAGTTATAGCGCAGAGCATGTTCATATTCAACCAAATAACAATCAATCTCTATCTCTTGAAAACAGACTGTACCTTTCTCGGTGTTTATCATCACCAAACTCATTCCCTTATCGTCATCTATTTCCGGCATTACATACTGTACGCCCCAAAAATCTCCGATCGTAACATCACTCCCACTCTTGAAACTTTTCGTTGGGCAAGCATAACAACTCGGACGCAAATACAAATCCGCAAGGAAACCTCGCATGAAAATATTCTTGTCTAGAGGCTCTGAGAGCAAAACTGAATTTTTTGCTCCGTGCCCATTGGGCACGGAGAGGGTGAGAGCAAAACTGAATTTTTTCCAACCTAAGCATTTGTCCCTAAACAAGATACTCTCTATACGAGCATCTTGATCTTTTATATCAGGGTGAGACAAAACTGTATTTTTTCCACCGCACTGACGTGCGGTTTCCTCCTTTAGGTATTCCCGCCATACGCCCGGACTCGGAACACCATGACAAATAAAATCTACCGTCAAAAGATAATCATATTCTTTCCGCAAGAAACGTTTCAAACCGGCTATCTGGCAAGGTGTACCGGAGAACAGTACCTTACGACCAGCCTTTAAGAACAGCTCCGCTTTTTGATAGCAGTTCCCTATCCGGCTCTGCACGTACTTGCTACCTCGAAAAGCAGCCAGCCCCTCTTTTGTCTCCGTATAATCATGAACTACAGACCAGTCCTCATCAAACTTTGCCCCAAACACAACACCATTCTCATCTATTACCCTTTCCGCTAATGCGGTAAATGCACCCCCGCTAGAACTTGATAAACGGATTTTATCATCTTTGTGTTTCACCGCATAAACCACCAATGGTTTACGCTTCTCCCCTTGATAAATCACAGGGCATACTTTTTCACACAAACCACAATCAATACAAACCTCCTTATCTACCTCCGGATACAAAAAGCCCTCCTCATCCTCACACATCGTTATACAAGACCTCGGACAACGCTGTGTACAACTGTTACAGCCGCAACAGTCTTGCTTATTTATAAGATGTATCATAGCTTTTAAAATGCAAGTGTTATTTATAACGTATTGTTTTATACACTTGTCTCAACCATGCCCCAACAAGCGTTTTAGAAAAAGAGTCAATCCAATTTCGAACCTCAAACTGACAAGGGATAAAACAGAACCAACTAGCCAGAGGAATAGGGACATTCGAAAGTTTTAAGGCTTCATAAATTTCCTTATAAAACACATTGTTCTTTCGATGTCGCAACATATACGCATAATAACGTGTCCGGTACTTCATATAGATTTTCCGATCATAACAGAATCGGACATTATCAAGACCTCCTGTCGCCTCTAAAGCCAACATAGTACGCACACATTTTTCACACTTACAACAATTTATGCCTGGCTTTCCACTTAAACAAACATATAAAGATTTCATTACTTCCGGCTTTGTTCGAATCAAAGCTGTTTTTTCTACACGTGTCATCGTTGAACAAGACGATAAAATTTCTAATGATCGAGTAGAAATACAACTTAATAAAAACACATCATAGTATGCCGGATCTGAAAATTCTGCTTTAAAATCAAAGACAGGGTATCCAGACGCATAATAATAAGTCCGAAAATAGTTTTGAAATAAAAACAAAGCCGAACAGGTCAAATAAGTATGCGCTGATAAAAAATCATACTGCATGATATTACTAATGTTCGAATCCAGAGAAAAAAAATTAAAACCATGCCTATTTGCAAAAGATATTGATTGAGCTAGATACTCTTTATAACGATCAGAATTATTATCCTCATGACCATAATAGCCTGTATTAAACAAGGTAAGAGTATCGACTCTAGATTCTGATACTTGTTCATCAATCCCATGATAAATAATAGTACTTAAAGAATCGACTCCACATGAAATGCCAGTTCCTACATGTTTTCCCGAAAATTGTTCCACACTCGATCTCGCTTCAATTCGAATTGGTTTCAGACTAGTGTTAACCTTACAAAGGAATGGGATCAAATACTTATTCAATTTTAATAATAAGTCATATGAGACAGGAATATCTGAAACAATAGTATATCCTCTTTCCATTGCATAAAGCAACACCCCTACAATTATGCCATCTGACACAGACACTGTCAAAAATCTCTCATAATCAGATGGAAATGAGAACCACAACAACGATTCTATCCCTGCAATATTAAGAGGTATTGAAACTTTTGTTACATCTGATTCTGTTACAACTGAAGCAGAAGATATTTTTATTTGCATAACAGCTAAATTTAGATAATCACCCTTTCAATTTAGATAAAACAACACTATTTATTTTTTGACGAAGTTGATAATCTATACCAATTGTATATGCTAATAACACAACTACAGCCAATGAAAAAAAAGAAATAGACACCAGCCTTATAACTCCCGCCTCAAGCTCTCTATATACACAATAAACAATCAAAGAAGATAGAACAGAGACAATAAAGCAGCGACCATAAATATTAAACAAATAATTCTTTATTGAAAAAGCCATATAACGTTTCAATAAATATACACTTACAAATTCCGACAACGCCAAACTGATATTAGCAGCCCAAAACACAGACTCAGGAGAGCCTCCAAGTTTCAAGAATACATGAGCTAACGGAAATGCAGCACAAAGTATTAAACCAACCATTACATTGGAACGTAAAATATGACCTGTAGCATGAAAGACCGCACTTCTAGGCATTTTCAAAGACTGAATTAAACAAAGTATCATAATAAGAATCAAAAACGAACCTGTATAATCCGGATACACTCCCAACCACAAAGACAACACAAAATCACGTTCAAGGCAAAGTGGTAGCGAGATCATCAACAATAGATAGAAGGATATCCAACTACTACGATATACCAAACACATCATCTCATCTATTTTCCCCTCCGCATACAGTTTGATGATTTGCGGACGAGCAGCCGCAAAAAAATTATTAGAAAACTGCGAAACTGCCCCTTGCACTTGATAAGCGATAGCTCGTGCCGCATTGACTGCTGGACCAAAAAATATATTCAAAAGCAAATTCAGACCCTGTCCTTGCGCTAATACAGATATAACACCAATCATATCTGAACCTGCGTAGGTAAACAGTTCTTTAAACAAAACCATATCTTTACAAAACAGCAATTTACATTCTGAATAACGCCTACAATAGAACCTATAAGCCAACATCACCATTATTTGGATAAGACATAACAGTAAGGCATAAAAAACTAATTTATCAAAAGGAGAAATCAACAAAGCAAAAACGACAGCCAATTTGAGCAATGCCTCCACCAATCCTATATACGCATATATCTTCATATCTTCATGCGCTATTATACATGCGTTATAAGGCACTTGAGTTAACGAGAAAAAGGTAGTCAATATGGATATTTGAAAAACCCAAAAAGCAACATTTATCCTTGGTTCAGGGATAACTAGTTTATAATAAAACAACCATAGACCAGCAGTCTCACATAGTATCATTATCAATAAAGCAATCGTACCATGCGCAAATAAAGCTACGTTAAAAATACGATTTAGCTTATCTTGATTTTTTCTTCCTAGCTCAATTATGATATATCTTGAAGTGGCACCTCCTAAAGATCCACAAAGCGAAGAAAACATAACAACTAATCCACCCACTATATTATAGATACCATAATCCTCTACTCCTAAATAAGATAATAAGACACGTGATATATACAGGTTTACTCCCATTATCAGAAGCATCCTGAAATAAAGGAATATAGTATTCTTAGCTATTCGCTTACTATAAGATTGCTCTGCCATATAGAAAATATTCTAACTTTTACCCCTAAGCACACCGCCACGCATACGCTTGCACCAGACGGGAAGGGACAAGAAGTACGCCTCCAATCAAGGCATACTCCTTCCATCAAGGAACTTTTGATACACCCTAGCCGAGTTCTCCGTAAAAAATGTATTGAATTTAATGTGGGTTTGTAACTAATGTGTTTTTTATCTGGTGCCATATCCGCAAGGCACCAAAGCATTCCAATTCCTTATTCGATAACCCAATCCCCCAACGTATGCCGCTCACTATCAAAATTAATCCCAACCTTTACGATCGGCAACCCACAAAGAGCGAAGCGCTCCGGGTAATTGCGCAAATTGATTTGCTCAAGGGCTATATCCGCAGTCTTGTTTAACTTCAATTCCACGACATAGAGTGTTGTCGGTGTGCGCATCACCATATCCACACGGCCTTTCGGGGTACGGACTTCCACGTCCACATACATTCCTAGCAGGCTGAAGATCGTGTAAAGCAAGGACTGATAATGGCCCTCGTAATCCGTATTGTCACATTGGGGGATGGTGGACAGGAAGGTCTGCAACAGACGCAGGGCATCGTCCATCCGCTCTCCAGAGATCGCCTCGAAAAGAAGGGCTACCGTAGTAAGTCCATCCGCTGTGTATTGATGCAAATAATTGGGCAATAAACTCTTCATCAATCCCATACGTACCTCCTTGTTTGGGATGTCGAGCGTGTACAAATTCGTGAGCGAGGAATAATCCTTTATTGTGATGTAACCGCTCTGATAGAGCAATGGCGTAATATCGACCATCCGTTCCGTGGGTGCGTCAAACGACTCTGCCAAAAACTTGCGTGCGCCTATTTGCTGGGGTTTCACGTGATACTTGTTCAGCATCTCGATCAAATAGGTGGGCGTACCGCTACCGAACCAATAGGAATTTAGTTTACTGTCGGTCAAGGCGTTCAACAGGCTGAACGGATTGTATATATCGGGCGAGGGCCACGTGAAATGGTAACCGTCATAATTCGATTTCAAGGCACCCAAGGCACCCTCCGGAGTAACGCCGAGGTTGTCGGCCAAACGACCGATATCCTCGCCCATCTGCTCACGCATTTCCTCCTCCGTGATGCCACAGAGCGAGGCGTACTCCGGGAGCATGCTGATATTCTTGATATTGTTCAACTCGCTGAAGATGCTCAATTGAGAGAACTTCGTGATACCTGTCAAGAATACGAAACGCAAATAAGGATCGCAGGCTTTCAGCGGACTATAGAAGTTACGCATCACGTCGCGAAGCTTCGGCAGCTCCTTCTCCTCATGCACCACGTCCAGCAAGGGAGCGTCGTACTCGTCGATCAAGACAACCACCTTTTGACCGGTCTGGGCGTAGGCACGTTTGATGAGACTTTCCAGACGTTGGTTCGTATAAATAGCGCTCTCATCACGTCCGTATATCTGCTCGTAACCATACAATTTCCTCTCCAGCTCACTCAGAAGCCGATCCTTGTCC
>ULOD01054199.1_pt1 | contig 10220 bp, 7 predicted proteins | sample 1952351 | NCBI WGS metagenome assembly ULOD01 (sample SAMEA4835596, study PRJEB28245) | human gut metagenome | biome: gut microbiome; material: fecal sample | place: Denmark | collected 2008 | reverse complement strand
AAGTTATAAAAGATGCTGAGAAGGCTGCAAAAGCTGAAACAGAAGCAAAGAGTGAGCCTGAAAAGGAAGTAGGATTTATAGCAGTTTCAGCAGGAGAAGGCTTATCTGATATATTTAAGGATCTCGGTGTTGACTTTATTATCGAAGGCGGTCAGACTATGAATCCAAGTACTGAGGATATTTTAGAAGCAGTTGACAAAGTTAATGCTAAAAATATTTTTGTACTTCCAAACAACGGAAATATCATTCTTGCGGCTGAGCAGGCAAAGCAGCTTACAGAAAACAAAAAACTTATCGTTATTCCGTCAAAGAATATTCCTCAGGGAATTTCGGCAATGATAAATTATGTGGCAAACAAGTCTGTTGATGAGAATGAGAAGAACATGTCAACAGAAATGCTGAATATAAAATCAGGTCAGGTAACATATGCTGTCAGAGATACAAATATGGACGGCAAAGATATAAAACAGGGTGATTTTATGGGACTTACTGATAAGACTATAGTAGCTGTTGAGAAAAATGTTGATGATGCGGCCACAGCTCTTATTGACAGCATGATAGATGATGATGCAGAACTTGTAAGTCTTTATTACGGTGCAGATGTTGATGAGGATGGTGCCAATAAACTTGCCGACAAACTTGCTGACAAATACGAGGATGTAGAATTTGAAGTGCAGTTTGGAGGACAACCGGTATATTCTTATTTCATATCAGTGGAATAAAACCGCTTTTTAATGGAATAGGAAAATGCTCGTAACATAGTGGAAAGCCAACGAGAATTGCGAAGCAATTCTTGGAGGGCAAAACGCTGGTTTTGCCCTTTTTTAAAGAAAATATAGGAGAAATTCGATGGAACTTAATGACAGTATTATAAAAATTAAGGGAATCGGAGAAAAGAGTGAGAAGCTTTTCAACAAATTGGGAATATCAACAGTTGGAGAGCTTCTTTGCTATTATCCGAGAGAATACGAGATATTCAGACAGATAGAAAATATTTCAGGAGTAGTGGAAGGCAGGACGGTTATAATTGAGGGAAGTCTTGTCTCAAAACCCAAAAATGCAAGACACGGAAATTTGAAAATAATTGAGTGTGACATAAAAGATGCAACAGGAATATTGAGGGTTGTGTGGTTTAATATGCCGTTTTTGATGAAAACACTTCATATGGGAACTAAATATATTTTAAGGGGAACAGTTGTAAACAAAAATGGTATATTGAGGATTCAGCAGCCTAAGGTGATAAGTATGCAGGAATATGCGAACAGTATAGACAAGTTGTTTCCGATATATTCACTAACAGCAGGACTTACAAATAATATGGTAACAAAGGCTGTAAAAAACTGTATAGACAATGTGGAAATTGATAAAGATTTCCTGCCAGCGGCACTGAGAAAAAAATACAATCTTATTTTGTGGAAAAAAGCTATAAAAGGCATTCATTTTCCGAAAGACAAGGATGAGTGTATAGATGCGAGAAAACGTCTTGTATTTGATGAATTTTTTCATTTCTTTACTGCGATGAAAAAGCTGAAAAAAGACAACACAAAAGAAAAGTCTGTTTTTGATTTCCGTGATATGAGTATTGAAAAAAAGATAAAAGACAAACTGCCATATGAACTGACCGGGGGACAGGAGAATGCACTTAGTGACATAATAGGCGATGTAGGTTCGGGCTATGTTATGAACAGGCTTATACAGGGGGATGTGGGTTCCGGAAAAACAATAGTTGCCATTATAGCTCTTGCTTTGGCAGTGGAAAATGGATGTCAGGGTGCGATTATGGTTCCGACGGAAGTTCTTGCAAAGCAGCATTATCAGTCATTTTGTGAGATTCTTGACGAATTTGGAATAAGAGTGGGAATGCTTATAGGTTCCATGACGGCATCTCAGAAGAAAAAAGAATACGAAAAAATAGAAAACGGCGAAGTTGATATAGTAGTGGGGACACATGCGCTTATACAGGAAAAAGTCAAATTCAAAAATCTTGCACTTGTCGTGACGGACGAACAGCATAGATTTGGAGTAAAACAAAGAGAGACATTATTTTCAAAAGGAAAAGAGCCTCATATGCTTGTTATGAGTGCAACTCCGATACCGAGAACTCTTGCGATAATATTGTACGGTGATCTTGATATATCAGTTATAGATGTTATGCCGGTGGGACGTTTACCGATAAAAAACTGTGTTGTCGGAACAAATTACAGAAATCAGGCATACAAATTTATGCAAAAGGAAATAGCGGCAGGTCATCAGGTATACATTATATGTCCTATGGTTGAGGAAAGTGAAAATATGGAGGTAGAAAATGTAACCGATTATACAAATATGCTGGAGACAACTATGGCTCCATCTATAAGGATAAAGGCGTTGCACGGCAAGATGAAAGCTTCATTAAAAAATGAGATAATGGAACAGTTTGCAAAACATGAGATAGACATTCTTGTATCAACTACTGTTATAGAAGTAGGAATAAATGTTCCGAATGCAACTGTCATGATGATAGAGAATGCCGAGAGATTTGGTCTTGCGCAGCTTCATCAGTTAAGAGGGCGTGTCGGAAGAGGTGACAGCCAGTCGTACTGTATTTTTATGGCAGGAAATCCATCAAAGGAGACAATGAAAAGGCTTCGTGTATTAGAGGAGTCAAACGATGGATTTTTTGTTGCAAAGCAGGATTTAAAACTTCGTGGACCGGGAGACTTTTTTGGGATAAGGCAGAGCGGGGAAATGGATTTTAATCTGGCTGATATTTATCAGGATGCCGATATAATGAAAATGGCGAACGATGCCGCAAATGAGTTTGAAATATCCGTAAATGATTGCAATTATGGAAAAAAGATAGTAATATAAGCAATAAAGGTGTTACAGGAACGGTGTGTTTGGAAAGTTTGGAGGATTTTGGTTTGATGGCAGCAGAACAGTATACACAGGATAAACTGCTTGAGCTTGGCAAGGACAACTATAAAAAACTCGTGTCATATTGTGAAATACTTGAGGTAAATGGTTTTTGGGATCAGGCAAGGCAGGTTATGAAAAAGACAAGCACTCAGGTGCTTGACTTGTATGTGCAGTCGGTGCTTATGAATCTTGCAATTCATTGTGGTGATATATTGGAAAATCAAAAAGATTTTATAAGATTGGTAACAAAAACCAATCCGCTTTCAATACCTTCAAACGGAGATATTGAAGAAAAATCATATGTACAGAGCAGGCAGTATTATGAATTGCCGCCTGTTCTTTTGCAGCTTTGCGGTTTGTATGACAAGGAGCGCAAAGAGATTATGACGGAGTATTTTTTAGATGCCTTCCTGAATATTCTTTTGTGCATGGCGTACTTGAATGACGGAAAGGACGGCAAGGTAAATGAGTTTATACAGAAATATTATGATAAGATAAGCAATTTTGTTATAGACAGAGATGCTAAAGTACATTCTGAGTATATTATCAGAAAACTTACATCAAATGTCATAAGATGTGATGTTGAGTGGGTAAGACAGAAACAGCCCGTGATTGATAAGGAGAGGGACCGAAGACAAAAAGAAATAGAAAAAAAGAGAGCTGAAGCGAATAAGAAAAGAAACAAAAATGTAAAAAAGATAACTAAAACCAAATTAAAAGAGATTATCACAAATGATGATGATACAAAGAAATTTGTTCTCACAAATGATGGTGATATATTATCCGATGAAGAAATAGAGAAACAAAAGATTGTAAAACAGCAGGAAGAAGAACGTCTCGCAAGAGAAGAATTTATGAAAGTTAAACAACGTATTCTTGAGAGAGAACGTCTTCAGAAAGAAGAGAAAGAAAAGCGGATAAAGGCACTTGTGGACGAGTTAAACGGTATGGTAGGATTATCCGAAGTTAAGGAGGAGATACAATCTCTTATAAATCTTATCAAGATAAGAAAGTTAAGGGAAGAGATGAACATGCCCGTTATGGATATGTCATATCATATGGTATTCACCGGAAGTCCTGGAACAGGGAAAACAACAGTTGCAAGGCTTGTGGGAAAAATTTATAAGGAACTTGGGATACTATCCGACGGAAAGATGATAGAAACCGACAGGTCAGGTCTTGTTGCAGGATATGTCGGACAGACTGCAATGAAAGTTCATGATGTTGTGAAAGAAGCGATGGGTGGCATTTTGTTTATTGATGAGGCATATTCGCTTGTAAATCCGGATATGCCAAACGACTTTGGAACAGAGGCGGTAGATGCACTTGTCAAGCTTATGGAGGACAACAGGGACAATCTTGTCATAATAGTTGCGGGATATACAGAAGAGATGAAAACATTTCTTAAAAGCAACACGGGACTTGTATCAAGATTCAACAAATTTATAAACTTCCCTGATTACACGAAGGAAGAACTTGTAAGTATATTGTCGGTTATGGCAGGAAAAGCAGGACTAGAGATAGAAGAAGGAGCAAAAGTAAAAGTTCTTGAACTATTAAATAAAATGAAAGCATCACAGTGGAAAAATTTTGGAAATGCGCGAGGAATAAGAAATTTATTTGAAAAATTTGTGATGAATCAGGCCAATCGTCTTGTAAAAATTGAAAATCCGACAAGGGACGATTTGATGATCATAAAAGAAGCGGATGTGTTTGACCGTTAGCAAAGAGTGTGTTAATATATAACAATAGATGTATTTGACCTTAGAAAACGTCTATAAGTAAAATAAAATATATCCGTTTTGATGGAGAGACTTAATTATGAGAATTATTGCAGGAAAAGCAAGAAGGACAAATCTGATTACTCCGGAAGGCAGCCATACCAGACCGACATCAGACAGAATAAAGGAAACATTGTTTAATATGCTTCAACAGGAGCTATATGATGTAAGTTTTTTGGACATATTCAGCGGAAGCGGCGGAATAGCGCTTGAAGCTTTGAGCAGAGGTGCAAAAGAAGCTGTTATGATAGACAACGATTCCGAAGCCGTGAGATGCATCAAGGAGAATATAAAAAGAACACATTTTGAAGATGTTGCAAGAGTTTTAAAGATGGATGCCGTGTCGGCATTAAAAAAATTGGAATTGACAGGAAATAAATTCGATATTATTTTTATGGATCCTCCGTACAATCATGATATTGAAGCAAAGATATTAAGTTTTTTGTCAGGTTCGGATATTGTGCATAAAGATACTCTTATAATTGCAGAGACTTCATTGGATACAGATATTTCTTATATGTATGATATATACAATGTTGAAAAAGTAAAAGAATACAAGACAAACCGTCATGTATTTATAAGGATAGATGATTGAGGAAAAAAGATGAGTACAGCAGTTTTTCCGGGAAGTTTTGACCCGGTTACGAAAGGGCATATGGATTTGATATACAGGGCTTCAAAAATGTTTGATGCATTGGTGCTTGGAGTTCTTATAAACAGTTCAAAACAGCCGCTTCTTACTTTAGAAGAAAGAGTAAAGCTTCTTGGTGAAGTGACAAACAAAATGCCAAATGTAAGGGTTGAAGCATTTGAGGGATTATTGGTGGATTTTGTTAATAAATGTGATGCGGATGCGATAGTGAGAGGTTTGAGAAGTGCAGGAGATTTTGAATATGAACTTCCGCTTGCACAGGCAAATTATAAATTGAACGGCAGGGCAGATACGATATTTCTTGCTACATCACCGCAGTATTCATATGTGAGTTCAAGTGCCGTAAAAGAACTGATGAGATATAATGCAGATATAAGTGGTTATGTTCCGATGGAAGCACTTAAATACTTAAATCGAGATAAATAAACGGGGGAATTAAAATGCAGGACAGCAGAGACAGTAGAATTGAACAGAAAATTGAAGATATTTATGCGTTTGTAGAGAGTTGTAAGATGCAAAGACTATCAGCTACAAGAGTTATAGTACCTAAAGATGAACTTTATGATCTGCTTGATGATCTTCGGAGGGATATACCAACAGAAATAAAAAGATACAGAAAAATATTAAATCAGAGAGACCAGATACTTGACGATGCAAATACAAAAGCACAGGCTATGCTCGCCGATGCAAAAGAGCAGTACAAAGCTCTTGTCGAGGAACACAATATTATGCAGCAGGCTTATCAGCAGGCTGAAAAAACTGTAAATGAGGCGAATGCAAGAGCTCAGGCTATTATTGATGATGCGAGAAAACAGGCTGAGGAGATTGGAAACGGAGCTATTTATTATACATCCGACCTTCTCACAATGGCAGAAAAAACAATACAGGCAGCGTATACAAATACTTTGAACAATTCAAAAGTTCTTGAGAAATCTCTTAGTGATTATCTTGAAACTGTAAGGAAAAACAAAGCGGAACTTGTTGTAGACCAAAGCAGTGCTGCACAAAACAACAGTGAAGCAGATAAAGAACAGATGGCGGATGATTTATCTGCTGAGTAGACATCATGTGCAGATGATATAATCATGTGTTCATGATATAATCAAAGGAGAAAGTGGCAGATGAATACGAAAAATGATGTTGAAGTTATTATAAATGGAAAACAATATACACTAAGCGGATATGAGAGCAGTGAATATCTTCAAAAGATTGCTAACCATATAAATGACAAAATAGCTGAGTTTAAACAGCAGGAAAGTTATCTCAGACTTGATACTGAGATGCGTAACATCCTTCTTGCTATAAATCTGTCAGATGAATATTATAAAGCCATAAAAGATTCAAATGATTTAAAAAATGAAAACGAAGATATGGAAAAGGAAATATTCGACATAAAACATGAAATGCTTACAATGCAGTCGGAGATAGATAAGGCGAAAGAAAAGATTAAAGAATTGTCGGATGAAAAGCAGAAAGCACAAAATGAAATAATAAGGCTTGAAACGGAGTTAGGAAGAAATAGACGCAGATAAATAAAATGGGGACTGTTTACAGTCCTCTTTTTATGGAATAGGAAATTGCTGTAATGTAGTGGTGTACCAGCAAGAATTTCTTTGAAATTCTTGCTAGGGCAAAGCGCTGGCTTTGCCCTTTTTTATGATTTTGAAGGAGGAAAGCAACTTGGCAAACCAGATAAAAGTACCAGAGATACTTGCACCGGCAGGATCATTTGAGAGTTTAAAAGCGGCGGTTGCAGCAGGATGTGATGCTGTTTATATAGGAGGAAGCAGATTTGGCGCAAGAGCATATGCGGACAATCCCGAAGGAGATGATATGCTTAGAGCAATTGATTATTGTCATATATATGGAGTAAAGATATATATGACAGTAAATACACTGCTTAAAGAGCGTGAGATTGCTGAACTTTACTCTTTTTTAAAACCATATTATGAAGCTGGGCTTGATGCGGTAATAGTTCAGGATGTCGGTGCAATGAGAAATATTCACACATGGTTTCCAGAAATGGAGATACATGCAAGTACGCAGATGACTATAACAATGGGTGTATCAGACGATTTGTTAAAAAAATACGGAGTTACAAGAATTGTTCCGGCAAGGGAGCTTACCATCGGCGAATTAGAACAGATGAGAAAAGATACCTCGATGGAGATGGAAGTCTTTGTTCACGGCGCATTATGTTATTGCTATTCAGGGCAATGTCTGTTCAGCAGTATGCTTGGTGGAAGAAGCGGCAACAGAGGAAGATGTGCACAGCCGTGCAGACAGCCTTATCTTGTAGAAGGAAATAAGAGTGATATAGGTGATTATATATTAAGTCCTAAAGAATTATGTAATCTTCCTTATGTTTGTGAGATGATTGAGGCCGGAATCGATTCATTTAAAATAGAAGGGCGTATGAAAAGACCTGAATATACGGCATTTGTGACATCAATTTTCAGAAAATATGTAGATTTATATGCCGCTATGGGAAAAGATGCATATAAGGAATACCTTAAGAAACACAATAAAGAATTTGCAAACGACATGGAAAACCTTCAGGAAATATACAACAGAGGTGGATTTACGCAGGGATATTTGGAGGGATTGTCAGGTGTTCCATATGAGAAAAACAAGAGCAAAAATGGTAAGATGTTATCTGCAAAAAGACCAAAACATGGTGGAGTACTGGTTGGAGAGGTGATTTCAGTCGGAAAAGGCAGATTGAAATACAAAACAGTTAAAGAATTATATCCGCATGATGTAGTTGAGTTCCGCAATGATAATATGGAGCAGGAATATGAGTATACTATCGGTGAAAACAAAAAGGCAGGAAGCATTGTAGAAGCCAAGTTCAAATATGGAAGCCGTATACACCGGGGAGACAAGGTTTACAGGACAAAGAAAGCATGTCTGCTTGAAAAAATAGGAGCAGATTTTATTGAAAAGGAAAAGAAGATACCTGTTATCGGAGAATTTTATGCTTCAAATGGACAAAAAGCGCATTTAAAAGTAAAATGCGGTGAAGATGAGTACACGGTATACGGTGATGTATGCGATACTGCGTTTAAAAATCCGGCAACAAAGGAGAGTGTGGCAAAGAGTATATCACAGACAGGGACAACTAAATTTGAATTTCAAAAATTGGATATACTTATAGAAGACAATCTTTTTGTTCCTGTCGGAATGTTGAAAAAAATGAGACGAGAGGTTCTTGCGGGACTTGAAAATGAAATATTGTCAAAGTATAGAAGAAATTGTGCTAAGAGTGCCGACAGTCACAACGAAACTAATAGCAAAAAGGAACAGAAGCAGATTGAAATGATAGTCTCTGTTATGAAATTAGAGCAGCTTCAATGTGTCCTTGAACTTAACATTTCCGGTTTAAAAAAGATATATCTTAGAACAGAACTGTTAAACGCCGGTCAGTTAAAAGATGCGGTAAATATGATAAATTCAAAAGGAATTGACGCATATATTGTTATGCCTCATATATTCAGAAAAAATGTCTGGGAAAAACAGAACTTTGAAAATGAATGTGCAGGATATGTGATAAAGAACTTTGAAGAATTTACTTATCTGACAAAAAAGTGTGGTGGCACACCTGAAAAGATAGTTACAGATGCACAAATGTATACTATGAACAGCGATGCAGTACGTTTTTGGAGAGAAAACGGCGTGGAAAGATTTACAATGCCGTTTGAACTTACAATGTATGAGATGGACGAACTTGCAGATACAGAAGGCTGTGAGTTTATTATGTATACGCATATTCCGATGATGGTTTCGGCACAGTGTATAAGACATAATATTGATGAATGTGCCGCTTTATGCAAAGATAAGAATAAAATGAACGATATGTTGTGTTTTGAAGATAGAAAGAAAAGAAAGTTTATGGCAATAAATTATTGTAAATACTGCTATAATATTATCTATAAGGCAAAGCCGCTTTATCTGAAAAAATACGAGGAAGTTCTTCTGGAAAAAGGCATATCTTCATTCAGGTATGATTTTACATTTGAGGACTGCGAGACTATAAAAGAGATATTGTGCGGCAGATACAGGGGAGACTATGATGAAGGTCATATGCTAAACGGCGTGGAATAGCAGGAGGAGTTTTTGATTTATGAACAAGCAGGAAGCAGCTGACAAACTTATAAATATGTTCGGAAACATGAACATTATCGGGGTGTTGCATTCAATACTCGTAGAAACTTCAAAATATATAATTATTATATTGTTTGCGATTTATGCGTGGCATTGTTTTACGGTATTTATAGGAGGAGACAGAGAGCGTGAGGAAAGAGTATATAAAAGACAGCAGAAAATAATGTTTGGCATACATTTTATAGCTGCGCTTGTTTTATTTTTAAACAGTATTGACATAAAAATATTGATATATTATGTATGTCAGCTTGTCCTTTTGATATTTATGTGTAAAGCATATCCGTATGTTTATAAAGGAATGTCAAAACTTATCCTAAACAATATGATGATGCTTTTGTGTATAGGATTTATAATGATAGAACGACTTGGCGGTAACGACATAATAAGACAGATGATATTCGTTGCTGCAACAGGTTTCATCTCATTGTTTATTCCACTGTTGATAGAAAAATTTCCTTATTTCGATAAGTTTGGAGTTTTTTATGCCATAATCGGCATAGTATTGCTCTCGCTTGTGTTTATTATAGGAAAAGAGAAAAACGGTTCGAGAAACTGGATAATAATCGGAAGTTTTGCGTTGCAGCCATCCGAATTCGTAAAGATTATATTTGTTTTTTTTGCGGCGGCAATGCTTGCGAGAGTAAGAAGTTTTGCGGATGTTGTAAAAGTATCAATACCAGCAGCAATACATGTGCTTATACTGATAGCTGAAAAAGACCTTGGCG
>ULOD01011705.1_pt1 | contig 10253 bp, 9 predicted proteins | sample 1952351 | NCBI WGS metagenome assembly ULOD01 (sample SAMEA4835596, study PRJEB28245) | human gut metagenome | biome: gut microbiome; material: fecal sample | place: Denmark | collected 2008 | reverse complement strand
TATTCATCATTCAATATATTGATTAACTGTGTTGTGGAAAGAGGATTTTCTTCATCGGTTCTTTCCAGTAAAATCTTTTGTAAATATAAAATTCTTGGCTTTGTTTCCATAGCCCGTCCTTTCTAAATTTTCACAATACTTTATATGAAATATAACCATTCTCATTTTAATCAAAGTAGTAAATCCACTTTCATTGCATCTATATCTTCCATAATTTTTTCTTTGTAGAAATAAAATAGTCCCCAAAATTTTTCCTTATTTTGCTCAAATTGTCCATATTCATTTCCAAAAATATCACGAATTACAAAAGGTAACACATAATCTGAAATCTGGGTATCCATCTTTATATGTTCCATTCCAATAGTATTTATAATTCTCGAATAATTTTCAGTAAACCAAATATTATCTGTCCATTGCTTATTACATCTAAATGCTTCAAATGACTTTTCAAAACACTTACGATAAATACTGCTTATATTATCTGCTAACTGAACCAATTCATTTTCTTTGCTATCAACAAAATTGATATGTATTTTATTATCTTCAAACGACTGATTATATTCTTCTTCGTACCCCATTAAGTTATCGTGATATATTTCTGTCTTGCTCATATCAACTCCGTGTAGATGTTTTAAGCTCAAAAGCATTTCTCCTAATGCCGTCATATTTACAAAATTTACAGTATTTTTGCAACTATACGCTTCGTAAGTCAACGGAAATTCTCCATAATCCTTATTTTCTAACATAAGCTTAGCAAATGCTATATACAAATTATAATCATTTCTATCCAGTTTCTCATAAGGAAAGGAAATAAGATATTCCAAAAATTCCTTTTTAGAATTATCGGTGTTTTCACATACTGCGGAACAATAATGTAAAAACAGTTCTTCTTTTTCTCCCGCCAAAGCACTTGCCATCATATAAAAAGTTAATGTTTCTTGCTGTTGAAAAGGCACTCCAAAAATATATACCGAAATCAATGTTGACAAGTAAAATATCTTATCATAATTACAGATAAAGAAATGCTTATCATCAAGCACATTTGTTATAAAATATTTTAGTGCTTCATTATTACGCTGAGTCATAAGCTCAGAACCTTTTATTTCTCCCGTAAATCCAAAACGATTCTTAAACTGTCTATACTTGTTCAGTATTTCTATTTCATCTTCTTTATCAGCAACAAAAACACTTCCCAATACAAAATGTCGTTGTCCATCATTAAACAATTGTCCATTTTTGTTTGGCATAATACAGCCAGAATATCCAGATTCATCAAAAAATAATTTCAATTCATTTCTCCTTATGCAAAACGATAATTTACCACATCAATCGCTGATGGTGGCTTGACCGTTCATCAGCATAGGTAGCAACCAATCACGTAAAGTTGAAAGCTCGATATTTTCCTGCTGATTTTTGATAATTATCTTTCTTACTTTTTCAGCATAACTTTCAAAAGCATTCAATTCTGTTGTTGAAGGTACTTTTAAGGAATATAGTGTTAAGTTTTCTCTTGTAAGTTGTGGTTGTGCCGAACCTGAACATAAATAGTTTGGATTTTTTGCAAGCAAATAATAATAAAGATATTCTCTATACGGGAAATCAGAATGCGGTTTTACCACCATTGCATTTCCAGTAATCCAAGAAAACGGTAATGTCATCTGAATAGAGCCGCAGCTTGCTCCTCTACAAGCGACAGCTATTTCAGACTCGGAATGATTATATTGATTGTATTTTCCAATAATTCCGTTTGCTCCATACACAAAATAGTTCCCGTCTGCAATTAAATCTTTTCCACTAATTGTTTTCGGCTGATACATTTCGGAAAGTTCTGCTAATGATTGCTGTTTCCATTCAGTATTTGCATTTTGCAAAAACTGAAATGTAAAAATTGTTTTTATTTGCTGCTCTAAATTATCGTTTATCTGCTTATTCAAAGTGATTTTTTGGTCAATTTTTAATAATATATTTGCGATTTTATCCTGATTTTTCTTTATTGGTAAAGGTATTACTATTTCTTCAAATGTACTTTTACTTAATATTGGCGTTCTAGTAACTGAAGCAATAGAAAATAAATATTTCTTCTTACCACACAACCAATAATATATATAATACGGGTTATATTTGGCATCAATTTGTGTTATGGCATTTATCTGTTGATTAGTTGCACATTTTTCAAAACACATTGCAACATTTCCCATATCCCAACCTATACAGCCAACCAAAATACTTATGCCTTCTATCGAATTTGTCTTTATGCTTTCCAGTCCTTTTTCAGTTATGGTCTTTTCAGACTTTGTAACACGGTATCCTCCGTGTAATTCGACCGGAGAAATAAACATGTACTGACCACCATAGTATTCTTCATGTGATGTTGCAGGTGTTTTCCCTGTTATAACTTTACCTATTCTTTTTATTGGAACATGTTCATAATTCACTATATCCATAAATCCTCCCCAATTATCCTATATACTTTCTATGAGCCAATTTAACATTGCTTTGTTTGACCATTGCATACTGCAAAGTCGTATCTATTTTTCTATGCCCCAAAAGCTGCTGCAACTGTTCAATGGGCATTCCTTTATCTATTGCCATAGTTGCAAGAGTACGTCTAAATTTATGTGGATGTACCTTACTAAGACCTAATTGTTTTCCAAAATTTCGTAATCGCACTTCAATACCACCAATTTTCAATCGTTCATAAGGAGCTTTTAAGGATACAAACAGTGCCGGATTGTTATCCATTCTGCTCTGTAAATAATTCTGCAAATGTATTTTTGTTCTGGCGTCAAAATAAACAACTCTCTCCTTATCGCCCTTTCCAAAAACAACACATTCACGCTCATTGAAATCTATATCTTCTCGATTTAGCAGAACCATTTCTCCAACTCGCATACCTGTTGATGCCAACATATCAATCATTGCCAAGTCCCTGAGTTCTGTACAATTATCTCTCATCAATTCAAGTGCTTCATCTGAATAAGTTTCCTTAATATTCGTTCCAGTTTTAACCTTATGTATTCTTCTAACCGGACTTTTCAAAATATAATCCTCGTCCTCAAGCCAAGAAAAAAAGCTGGAAAGTATTCTTCTTATATTATCAATCGTAACCTTACTTGAATTTTTACTTGACTGATATTCAGTAAGGTAACAGCGTATATCATCGGTTACAATATATTTAATACCTTTACCTATACTATCAATCATTGCCTGTATAGTTGCTTTGTAATATTTCAAAGTTTTTTCGGAACAGCCCTCAATTCTCTTTGCCGCTAGGAACAACTCAACCAAGTTCTGCTCCGATAATTCCTTATCCTTTTCTGTCTTTTTGACTTCATAATCAAAAAGTGTATGTTGCAGTACCTCCTGCAATCGCTGTGTTTGTGCATTGCTCAAATAAGGTAGCATACCCTGAACAATATCCGTAATTAAATTCTGTTTCATAGTCAATTCTCCTTTTATATCATTTAGAGAACAACTATGGAGCGGTAGTCCCCTGCTTTAACTCCTGCCACTCACAAGAGTTATGGGATATATGTTAAACGATAATTTATCAGCAATGGCTTATGACATTTATATGCATAATTTTTTCTCAAAAAAGCCTAATGCTAAACTAAAAGATATTTTGACCGAAGCTGAAAAGTCAGCTATTCAGGTCGGAGAAGCAAAAACATCAAATGGCAAATATCCATTCTTTACAAGTGGTGCAACTATTTTGAAATGGAACGAACCATTTGTTGACGGTAGAAATTGCTTTTTAAATACCGGCGGTAACGCTGATGTTAAATTTTATGTTGGTAAAGCCGCCTATTCAACAGATACTTGGAGCATTTCTGCAAAATCAGAAATGTCGGATTATCTCTACCTAATGTTATTTTCAATCAAGCCTGAACTTGACCAAAAATTCTTCCAAGGAACGGGGTTAAAGCATTTGCAAAAGCCTTTACTTAAAGACAGACCTATCTATGTTCCTGAAAAGCTGGAATTAGAAGCATTTAACCGTCAAGTAATGCCGATGTTTGATATTATTTCTGAGAACACAAGAGAAAATCAACAGCTAACATCTCTTAGAGATTGGCTTTTACCTATGTTGATGAACGGTCAGGCTACCATCAGTGATTGATGTGGTAAATTATCGTTTACCGCACTATTTAAAGCAATTTTCTCATCAAGGCTATTTAAAACTTGAACAATTTTTCTTTGTTCTTCAAGCAATGGATAAGCTATTGGAACATCAGATAAAATATCTGTATTCAAATTAGGCATATTTGTACCTACTGCGTGTGTAACAAGCCATTTTCTAGTTTCTTCTCTATTGAGAAAAAAAGATATAAATTCTGGTTCTACTTCTGATGTTGTTATTCGCACTCGTAAACAACCTGTCCCACATAAAACACCATTATCCTTTTCCTTTATAAAAGCGTGTTTTTCTACATCTCCTCGGCGAGCATATAATATGTCGTTAATTATGGTTTTATATCTTTCAAGTCTTATTGCATCTTCATTAGACACATAATTGATAGATGCATAATTTACTTTCCTATTATCTATGTCTTGTGGCATAACTACTGGGATTCCTTGTTCCACATAATCCGATTGATGTAACTGACTTCCAAATGGTCCCGTAATAATCTCTGATATTTTCCCAAGTGTTGTATATGTCCATTTATTCATATTTTACCTTCTTTAACTGCTCCATAATTTCTGTTTTCAGTTTATCGCCCTCTGCAAAATATTCCTGTAACTTCTCTGCATAAGCACTCATACGAGCATTAAATTCGTCCTGTGATAATTCAACATATTCAATTTTCACATCAAAATACTGTCCTGCTGAAAGTGAATATTTCTTTTCTTTGATTTCATCATAGGTAACAGCAACTGAAAAATCATCAACAGCTTCTTTATTAAGGAATGTATCAACAATTTTATCAATCTCAAAATCACGAAGTCTGCGTTTCTGATTATTACCGTCTTTATATTCTTCTCCCAGTTTTGAAGCATCTATCAATACAACCTTATCTGTTTTTCTTGAATTATCAAAAAATAATACTGATACATTAGTTCCGGTATTAGCAAATACATTGGAAGGCATACTAATACAGCCATAAACGATATGTTCATCTACAATATGTTGTAGTATCTTCTTTTCTACACCTGACTTTGCGGTTACAAATCCAGTAGGAACTACAATCGCACCTTTTCCGGTTGATTTCAATGAATTAAGAACGTGCTGAATGAACAACGTATAAATTGCCATACTCTCTTTCTTCTTGGCAGGTACTTTCGGAACTCCCGCCCAAAAACGAACGGGCATTGCTGCTATACGCTCTCTTGTATCTGAGAAATCCATCTTAAAAGGCGGATTTGAAACTACATAATCAAAAGTTCTTAATTCCTGTCCATTATCACTCTTATGATATGGAGCAATCAGCGTATCTCCTTGAATTGCGTGGTCAAGAGAAGATACCAAGCTGTTCAGGATAAGATTAAGTTTTAACATTTTATTACTTCGCTGTGAAATATCCTGTGCAAAAATCGTACACTTATCTTCGCCAATTTTATGGGCAAGAGCCATCAAAAGTGTTCCTGTTCCGGCTGATGGGTCATAACACTCAATGCTATGTAAATCAGTTGCATTTCCAACAAGCAATCTTGCCATAATCGTTGCAATAGCGTGAGGAGTATAATACTCTGCATACTTACCACCACCTGCGGTATTGTAGTCCTTTATCAGATATTCAAATATATCTGCAAAGAAATCATAGTGCTTCTCAAATACTTCTTCAAAAGAAAAGTTTACCAACTTATCAACCAAAGCACGGGCAAAAGGTGCTCTTGCTGTATCGTCCGTTACATACTGTGTCAGCTTTTCAAAAAGCGGTATTTTTGTATTCTGAGCAGTCTGAGTTGAAAATATATCAATATTCTTATCTGCTATATCTGTCATCGTGCTGTCAAAGATTAAATCAAAATCGCCCTTTGCCTGCTGATTCCATAAGTTGGCAATAAGATGTTCCGGATTAAGTAATGGAATATCTGACGGTAAACTATCAAAAATATCCAAGCGGTCATCTTCTGACATTTCTGCATAAGCAAGTTCCCATTTTTCAGCATTTTTAAGAACCGGACTTACTTTTTTTACTTCATATCCGAACTTATCATTAAGGAACTTATAAAGGAAAACCTGTGTGATAATTTTATATTCGTTACCATCGTTTCCCATACCATAGGTCTGACAAGTTGCTTTTAAGGCATCTATCAACTCTATGGTTTTTTCTTTTATCGTCTTTATTTCTTCCATTGTGTTCTCCTTTATGCCACTGAATAAGTCTGGTTATACTGGTCAAGATACTGTTTTGTAATCCTGCTCTGTATAAATACTCTATCCTCACGAGCACTCGCTATTCCCAACTTATCAATGCCTGCTTTTATTTGTGTCATAACCGTTCTCTCAAAATATGCGTCTTTCTTCAATATATCATTTCTGTCATACACTTTCTGGTCAATATCAGACTTAATAGAAAGCAAAACATTCATAATAGACATATCATATTCTGAAACAATCGGCTGTTTATTTGCTGCTTTTCGAGCAAGATTTTCTTCCCTGATTCTTTTATGAACCCTTGCGAATTTCGCATCGCCATTATATTTTCTCAGCAGAACCGTGTTTTTCTTCTGCAATTCATCAAGCTTTTTCAGAATATCTTCCAATTCCTTTCCTTGCTCCTCAATCTCAGATACACTCTTAGGTTCAAAACCATGTTGCTTGAAGCGAAGCAAAAATGCTTCCTGCAAAGTAATAAACTCAGGGTCATCAGGGTCGATATTCTGAGTAAAGGCACGAACAGTCTTTTTATACTTTTCTGTTACTGCGTCTTTACCACCGACGATTTTCAATTCTTCCTCGCTGATTTTGCTGAAATTAAAAGTAATATCCTCCATTGCTTCATTGACAAGCAACTTTGTGGTATCATCACTTGCAAAAAGTTCTTTCTGATTTATGTTATCAATATGATGTTGCACCTCTGAAATCAATGATGGCAATTTTGTTAATTCCATTTTTGCAAATGTTTCCTTTAACTCATCATCGCCAAAGGTTCTTACCAAATTACAACAATCACGAGCAGCAATAAGAATTTTTTTAAATTTAAGCAATTCCTGCTTATCCTCAATCGTGGATATTTCAGAACTAAATTCTTCTGCATTATCTGTGGTGTAGTTAAAAAGAACCTGCTGCACTTCCTGCATTTGTTTAATGAGTTCTGCCGGGTCTTCAATAACCTGTTTGAATGTATCTGTTTCATTTCCCGCACCAACTTCATTCGGGTCATTAAAACGGTTCAGCTCTTTGAGGTATGCTTCATTTGTTTCCTCAAAATTCCTTTTTATATTTGCAAAATCAATGACATAACCATAATGGTTTTCTTTATACGGTCTGTTGACTCTTGTAATTGCCTGCAACAAATTATGGTCTTTCAATTTTCGACCAAAATACAGGCGTTTCAATCTTGGTGCATCAAATCCGGTAAGAAGCATATTGAAAACGATAAGAATATCAACTGTCATATTATTTTTGAAGTCATCAATAATCTTATCTCTTGTATCTTTGTCATCACTATCGTGAAGTATAAGTCCAGCTCGCAAATGACTTTTCATAGAAGCGTCTTTATTAAGTTCTGCTTGAATTTCATCAAAATACGCAAACAGCTTCCTTGCCTGCTCACTTGTTTCACAAATGACCATACCGCCGAGCGTATTATCTCCCTGAATTTGTCTAAATCTCTTTAGGTCAGAAATAATATATCTAAGCAACTCTTTGACATAGTTATCGTGTTCAACAATCTGACTTTTCTTTACGTCTTTCTTTTCTACCAAAGTTTCAAGTTTTTCGTAAATCTCAGAAAGTCGCTCTTTATACTGAGTTTCTATGTCCTCACGGATAATTTTCAGCGTATATCCATCTAAAATTGATTTGTCATAATAGTATGTATGAATATAATTACCAAAAACTCTCCAAGATTCTCTTTCTTCTTTCAAAAGCGGTGTTCCTGTCAACGCAATCTTTATTGCATTTTTATCTGCATCAAGAAGATTAGCCAAGAATGAGCCTTCTGGTTTATACCCTCTATGTGCTTCATCAATAATAAACACCCTCTGCAAATTCGTTGCATACGCAGGAAGGTCAACTTTTGACCTATCTTCAGCAAAACGCTGTATATTTACTACTGTAATTTCAGGTTTTCCCGTATTTCCCTCTTGTGCTTGATTGTTACGGAACTGCTCCATAAGTTCAGCACGGGAACTTGCCGTTTTCACAACCAATCCACGAGCTTCAAATTCTTCTGAAGCCTGTTTCAGCAAATCAAGGCGGTCAACAATGAAATAAAACTTTGCAACTTTATTTTGTTTGCTGAAATAGTCAGAAAGAACATAAGTAAGATAATACGAAAGGGCTGTCTTTCCACTACCTTGAGTATGCCATATAACACCTGAATTAACACCTTCATCAATCTTACTTCTTACTGTTAAGGCAGCAAACATCTGTTGATAACGCATTATATGTTTCTGCTCAATAAACTCTATCTTGCCATTTATTTCTTTATGAAAACGAACATAGGCAATTCCATATTTTAATATAAATAACAATCTTTCAGGACTGCACATAGATGTCAGTACTCGATTGGTCGGTGTATAGGTATCTAAATTTGTTTGATATTCCGGAGAAGTATGAATAACCTGACAATTAAAGTCAGTCAATATCTTCTTTTCAACAATCGGGTCAATATCCTTATATGGGAAATCTGCATTATAAGGTGCAATATCCAAATTTGTAGGATTTTCTTCTCTGAAACAGTTGAACGGTGCAGACTGTTTTGCCGTCGTACAATAGAATGCCCCCTGAACCGGAACAATACCACCCATAGTGTCATATTCCATATTATTAGAGAAAATCATCAACTGTGTAATATTCAAAAATCTCCTAAATTTTTTATTAGGAAATCTCTTTTGGTTCATTCTCTTGCTTTCTGCAACCATACCGCCGTGATTATTCGGCTTCTTTACTTCAACAAATACAAGTGGAAGTCCATTTACAAACAATGTAATATCAGGTCTAAATTCATCTTGGTCACGCTTACAAGTGAACTCGGCGGTAAAATGATATGTATTATTCTTTGGATTTTCAAAATCCACCAATCTAACAGGCGAAACAGACGATAAACGCTCGTAAAAACTGCGTCCTATATCATCATTATCTAATTCCTGCCTAATAGTTTTCAATGTCTGTTCCGCTTCTCCTGCGTGGGTAGGATTAAGCCGTGCGAACTGCTCCTTGAAAACGTTAATTAAGATATTGGTATCAGGGTCATATACTGTGCCTGCCATATCTTCAGTTATTTTCCCGAAATAGGTATAACCAAGGCGTGTCAAATGAACCATTGCTGGCATTTGAACACGGGTAGCTTCGTTAAACATATTTTTCTTACCACTTGCCGCCATCTTCAGACCTCCTCATATCATTCGTCTAATATGACTTCACATACATCGCCAATATCACAATGAAATACTTTGCAAATTCTCATAAGCACATCAAGGGATACTGTTTCATTCTTATTTAATTTTGTTGCAACAGACGATGAAATCTCCGCAGCACGCATTAAATCTTGTCTTTTCATTTGATTATCAATCATAAGTTTTTGAAGTTTGTTGTAGCTTATTCTCATCTGTAACGCTCCTTCGTATTCTCCGTTCCTTTTGGTTACAGTTACTCATTTGACATTATACTATGAATAATCTATTTTTTCAAGATATAGGGATTTATTCGCAACTCCTATCCGGCAAGGTGTCACTTTTTACAAACACCTAATACGACTCTTTTAAAGAATAATAAAAAAGAGATGCCGAAGCACCTCAATTATACATTCTATTATTAACATTCAATGCAATCATTGCTATGACCTTTTCTATCGGCGGCTCTTTTCCGTCCGGTGCAACTGCTTTCCAAAAAGCTATTGCTTCCGGTTCAGCACTTTTCATTGCTTCCCGAATGGCAAACTGCATTTCCTCTTTTACTGCTTTTTCGGTTGTTCCATTTTCTTTTGCTATTTGTCTGAAAATGTCGTTCACTTCTACTTCCTCCTATGTCTATTAGTATGTGTCTATCACTGACAGTTGTTGTTATAGCATATTCTCTCTGTCGAAGTCCCGAAAAATTTGTCGATAGCAGAAATTTTTTATACCGAAAAAAAGAAAGCTCG
>ULOD01004650.1_pt1 | contig 10429 bp, 9 predicted proteins | sample 1952351 | NCBI WGS metagenome assembly ULOD01 (sample SAMEA4835596, study PRJEB28245) | human gut metagenome | biome: gut microbiome; material: fecal sample | place: Denmark | collected 2008 | reverse complement strand
AATATAGTCGAGTTATTAAAAAGATATTATACTAGTATTATTTTTAATGGAAATAATAATGTATTATTTTGTGAAGAAGATGTAATAATTGAAGATTCCAATTTAAAATTTAATGGAGACAATAGCCTAATATATCTTAGAACAGGATGTCATAGACTTAAAATCAGTCTCTTTAATGATTGCGTATGTCACTGTGGATTGTATAATTGGTATACAAAACCACTATGGATTGTTTTGTCAGAACATAAACATTGTTTTATTGGTGATAATTGCATGTTTTCATTTGATATATTAATTAGGAACTCAGATCATCATTTGATTTATGATTGTGAAAATAATAAAAGGATTAATCCGACTAAAAGTGTTTTTATTGGAGATCATGTATGGATAGGTCAGCTTGTTAATATTTTGAAAGGTACAAGAATTGATTCTGGAAGTATAGTTGGAGCAAGCAGTGTTGTCGCAGGTAAAAAAATACCGCATAACACCATATGGGCGGGAAATCCTTCACAAGAGAAAAAATGTGGAGTTTTTTGGGATAAAACATGTGTACATGGTTTTTGTGAATTAGATACTGAATTAAGTATGAATTATGGGACATATTTGAATAAATATCGAAATGATTGCAATATAGATTATTGGAAATTTGAGTATAACGATAATGAATACATTTCATATGATTATTTAGATGAAAAGATGTCAACTGGCACTGTGATGGAAAAGTGTTATTTTCTTAAAGAATTGAATAATAATAAACAGAAAAATAGATTTGTGCATTTTTAGAACAAATACATTAAGAAACAGAAAGACTATGTTAGAATTGAGCATTCATTTCATAATCTTTCTATTTTTATGCAAGCTTATAACTTTTATATAATTAGTTACAAATAAATTAATACAATATCAATTATTCCTGAACAGTTAACTTAATTACCTGAGTAGTCTTAGCCGTATCGTTAAATGCAACTTTTAAATACACTACAGTACCAGATGCAACACTTCCGCATGCAGAACTTGAAACAGTAATTTTACCCTTGGCATATGAGAAAAGATTAGCATATGCCTTATATGTACCATTTTCAGTAGAACTATATGTTACAGTAGCCTTTGTTGCAGCAGTATCACCGTTACCTAAAGTAACAGGAATCTCAAGTGCTGTACCCTTTTTAAATGTAGCTGTAGTCTGAACTGAAGGACCTGTAATATTACCGTCAGTCAATGTCCACTTAACATCAACAGTAGGATTTGTATTATCAATATCTATAGTTGACCAATCAACATCAGCTGTTGCATTAGCTGCACCCTTTAAACCAAATTTAACACTAGGGAACATTGTACCCTGCTCTGTGCCGATTTTGTCAGCTTCATCAGATTTAAGTGCAAATTTATACTTTCCAGTCTGACTCTTATCATAAGTTGTTTCAAAATACTGCTCATCTACACCGGCAAGAGAACCAGTAAGAGAAGCACCAGTACCATCTTTAATAGCAGCTTCAGCAACGGCACTATCCTGAGTTAAACCAGTCTGAGTTAAACCAAGATAGATAGAAGTGTCTGTACCACTCATTGTTTCAGAATCTGATAATTTCAAATTTCCTAACTTACTTGCTGTTGCAGATAATGTAACATTAACATCATTTGTACCAGTGTTATATGCTGTTAATGTCTGGCTGGTATTCTTATAGCTGCCATCAGTCTGCTTGAAGAATAAAGTTGAATCAGCCTCATATTTATCCTTAGCAGAATCACCAGTTTGTCCACCGGTTGATTTTAATAATTTCTGTGGATCAAGTGTAAAGTTGAAGATTGTCTGATCGGTAATTGTAGGAAGCTGAACGCTAAATACATCTTTGTTGACATAACCTTCTAAATTACCTGTACCTGGTATTGTACCTTCAGCAGGAGATGTAGTTGTCTGGTCTGCTGCCATTGCACTCATAGGAGCTAACATCATTGCACCTGTCATTGAGAATACCATAAGTTTTTTTAATGTTTTCTTCATAAAATTATTCCTCCTTGAATAAATTTTGTTGTAGCTGTCATTTGTGAACATTAATCATTAAAGAAAGATTTAACTTGCTTGTTGGGTTACCTTTTTCATCAAGAAGATGATAGGTAAGTGTACAATCATAAGATCCTTTTTCAAGTGCCTTGTCTAATGTAATCTTCTCTAAATGACTGCCTATTGGTATTATGGGTGATTCATATATTTTATCACCTGTGTCTGTGCGAACTATATCGAAGTAAACTGCATTTTTGTTTCGGGTAGAATTTTCTACATAAGCATTTGTGGAAGCAGAATCTCCTTTTTCAAACTCCCATGTCGTATTCATTGTGACTTCATATGTGCCAGTCTCAACTTTTTGCTTATCTAAGTCTTTTTTCACCTCATCCACATTGTCAGGATTTACAACAATATTTCTTTGCTTGGAAAAAGTGTCTTTCGACCTATTACTTCCTTGAGTAAAAATCACTACTCCGACAATTACTATGATAACTGCGGCGATGCCGATTATCACAGGTAAAATGCCCTTTTTCTTCGTGTTCGTTTTTTCAGAGGATAACTTCTCTGAAATTCGTTCTTTGTTGTTCGAATTCTCAGACATTATTTGTTCCTCCTTGAAACATTATGATTGAAAATAGTTTGAGTCGATTTTAAACTACCAACCATGTTATTAAATATATCGGATGTTTTTGGCAAAGATTAAGCATTTTTTTTCATAAATTGTCAATTTTTTGGCAAAAAACCGAATTTGGGTTTAGTATGGGTGAATTGTATATGTGTTATGTGAAATTTTTGAGTACTAATTATTGACGCAAAAACACATTCATGATATTATATGGACACAACAAACAAATGTTTGCGAAAGGATTGGTTGTAGACTTATATATAGACAAGATTTAGGGTATATAGGTTCAGGAAAAAAAAGTGTTAAATACCGATTTAGACGAGACAAGGGAAGGATATCATTGGAAGGCTTATGATATATGGTCTGAAGATATTGCTGCTGATAGTGATTTTAGGTTGGACTATAAGTATTGGGAACCAAAATTTAGAAATAAGTTAAATTATCTTTTGGAAAGCAAATGTTTGTCTATAAAGGATTTAAATATAATTGGTACTTCAAGAGGTATAAGTCCTTGTTCAGAATGTTATGTGGATGAAAAAGATGGCTATGCATTAGTTGTTAAAGCGGGAAGTAATATTAGCAGATTTGGTGAAATTGTGATAACTTCTGATTCGGATTGGATTGAAAAATCCTTGTATGATGAGTATGTTTTGAAAGCTAAAGATAGTGGTGAAAACAGAAATATCATAAAAAAGGGCGATATTTTATTAGCTTCGACCGGAGATGGGACACTTGGAAAGTGTTGTGTTTTTGATAAGGATATTCCTGCAATTGCAGATGGACATGTAACGATAATCAGGGTAGACAAAAAGAAGATTGATCCATACTATCTGACTGATTATTTAAGATGCGGTTTCGGCAAGAAACAGATTGATTGTTTTTGTTCGGGGTCGACAGGTTTGATTGAATTGACGCCGGAACAGGTAAATATGATTGTTGTTGGTAATGCATCTGAAAAAGAAGATGTCAAGGTGCAAAAAAAGATGTCAAAAGATATTAGAAAAATAGAAAAAAGGTATAAAATGTAGATGGAGAAAGCTGAAAAACTTTTAGAGTCAGTTGAAGAAATATGGTGACAAATTGCTTATATAAACAAAACATACGATTATAAAAGTATATTCACAAACTTGAATGTGCAATAATACTTATGTATAATAAAGTGAAATTATTAAAGAAGGTGGAATGATTTGTTAAAAAAATATGATCAAAAGTATACCATAGGGGAAAAAGAAGATGATAGTCCTAAAAAAAATTTTGTATATGGTATTAGTGGTAATGAAAATGGAAAAATGAGAGGAAAACTAACAGATTGTGGAACATTTGATTATAGTTATAATGAAATAGTTGCAGGGTTGAAAAAAAGGGATATAGATAAAAAGTATTTAAAAAAAATGAATACAAGTAAGATTCCTTATGAAATACCGAAAATATATTCATTAAATTCTACGAAAAAACTTTTAGCCATTGCAGAAACTAGAACAGAAAAATTGTATAAAGTAATTTGTAGAGAAGATAGTGTTCCAATTGCTATTGATGTAAAAAATATAGGGGGGGATATCAATGAAGCAATACTCAAATCGAAAGGAGTCTATGCAGGAAAATCTCGTTAATGATGAGGAAAAAGAAATGTCTGAAATATCGAATATTATTGATGGGTTAGATATTGATAAGAAAGATAAGGAAAAGATTATTGCCTATATTCAAAAAGAGGAATTTAGAGGACCTTTACCACATCCGGAGTTATTACGACAGTATAATGAAGTATCACCAGGATTTGCAGATAAAATTATGCATATGGCTATGCAGGAGCAAAATCATAGACATGAATTGGAAAGCAGAATTGTTAAAAGTGAAATTTCGTTAAACGATGGACAGTTAGACATTATCAGTGCTTCCATAAAAATGAAAAAAAGATTGCAGCTTTTTAGTTTTTTGCTGACATTCTTTTTGGTAATTGTAGGAACTATTTGCATATTTATTAATAAAAATATAGGTAGTATTATTCCATTTATTTTGGCAATTGGCTCATTTGTTTGGACTATGTTTTATGGTAAAAAAACACCTGATGATGAAAACTATGAAGATAAACAGCATGATGAAAGTTTACTGGAAAAGTAAGTGAAATGTACTACAGAAAAATTGGGGGATAGAGTTTTTGAGGGGATTATATACTGAAATAACATATAGTTTAAAAATACTTAGAAACATTAGAACAGTTGAGGCGTATTATGAACATAAAACTAAAAACAGGATGCATATATGCATTCATATCTGCGGATGATACCGCTTCCATTGTCTTAAAGAAAATGAATAACAGGGACAATGGCGAAAATTTTAATATTACATGTTTAAATGGCAAAGAAAATGTTAAGTACGAGATGAAAAGTATACAGTTTGTACCGGATGATATTGTGTGTTATTCGGATATGAATGTGTGGCAGTTTCTTGCTGGTGGGGTGTACTGTGAGATGAAAAAAAGCAGAACGGAAATGCTACGTCTCGCAGAAAAATATCTTGAGATGTTTAATATAAGTAAAGATACAAAACTACTTGAACTTACTTTTGAACAGGGACATCTGCTTGCTATGATTGCATCTTTTATAAGAGAGCCTGAAATGTTATTGATGGAAAGACCTGATGATATGCTGGACATGCCGGTATATAAGACGGTTGGAGATATATTAAAAAGGTATGCAGATGAGGGAAATATAGTGATTGCTTCTTTTGACAAATTTGAAAATGCAGGGATAGAGTGCGATTATTATCTTTTTATGGAAGATGGGGAGATAAAATTTATCTTCAATAAGGAAGATATTCCGGGTAAAAAAAAGCTGGTCGTCTTTAAGAAAAGTGATATATGTGAGTTTTTAGAAGGTACATCTGAGAAATATACAGTTAATAAAACAGATAACGGCTATGAGCTTCTTTTTGATATATCTGATATGAATCATATACGTGATGTTATTTCAAAAGTTGATTTTGACGATATATTAATTAGAGATTTGAGTATGAATGAATTTATTTTTAACTATTATAAAAATAACGTGTTAACTAAAGATGTATGATGAGTGCTTTAGTATGTTGAGGATATGGGATGAAGACAGTTATTTATTATGAATGGGTCAGAAGAGGAAAAAAAAGGTGTATAAGGTGCTTGGCAGGTTTGGGCATTGTTATGATGCTTTTTTTTGTACCAATGCTGATTGATAGACTTTTACCTGATTTTAGTTATAATTATATGAAATGGCCGCAGTATATAAGAAATATCATGGGTATGAGGTCATGGCATAAGACTTTGTGGCTTGATATTTGGCAGATAGGTTGTATTTTATTTGCGTTTGTTATAAATTGGCTGTTTATGTCTGAGATTGCTGAGAGTATTATAAATGAAAAAAAACTCGAAACAGATATATATTTGTTTAATGCAGGTGTTAAAAAGAGAGAAATCCTTTTTGGAAAGTTTTTGTTCTATTTTGTGGCTTATGTGTTTGAGATTGCGGGACAGTTTATATTAAATACAGTTTATTTTATGGCTGCTGGTGCTAGAATAAATTTGTACATGATTACAAATTATCATATGGTTATGTTATTGGTAGGATTTATAAATCTTACATTTGCAGTTTTATTTGCGGCAGTTGCTAAAAAGAGTTTTTTGACAGCAAAATCATATATTAATGGTTATTTGTTTGGATTGTTTGTGGTTGCAAGGATTCCGGCAATATTCAGTTTTATAGGCAGCTTTATGAGTGAATATGATGTCAAAGGTGCAATTATTGACAAAATGGATTTGTGCAGCAGAGTGTTGGCGGGATTTGGAGACATATGTCCTATAGCATGGTGTCAGCCATATTTTAAAGTGGCGTCAGTGCATATTATATATGGTGTTGCGATTGGAGTTATGGTATGGCTTACATCAATACTCATATATAATTCGTCAAAGGATATGTGATATATTACAGGTACAGGACAATAGAGCTGCATTATCATAATGATGTTGTGGAGTATTATGAATGGAGAAGAGTGTTATTTATGAAGAATATAGCGAAAAAGTTTAAAGATATTTCCAGCAGAAAAAAATGCATGTTTTTGTGTATAAGTATAGTGGCACTTATAGGAGTTGTTATTTTGAATGGCTCTGTAAGTTATGCAGAAGATACATATAGCATATATGGAGTGATAAGAAAATCAGCAGAAGAAAATGAGGTTTCATATACAAATAGCAAAGGCAGTTTGAGTGACACTTCATATGATAATGAAACGAAAACTACTACTGTAAAGAGTGACGATGATTCAGAGGACGAACCATATAAGGGACCAAAACATAATGGCAAAGGTCAAAATGTAGTTTTATCAGCTGCGTCAGCGGGAGATAATACTAAAAAAACAGATACATCTGATGAGAATAAAGTGAGCAGTGAGGACGGTGGTGACAAAAACAAGAGAAAAAATAAAAGTGAAAGCAATATAATTAGTAAATTGGACAATATAGATACATCTGATTTGTTTTCAAATGATACTATTGAGGGGACATCAGATGAATACAACAATTATGAAATTGTAAGAGGAACAATGCCGACATTTTCGGAGATTATGAAGAGTAATATAACAAAAGAATATTTTTATCAGGGAGCAGTTGCGATAGGTCAAAGAGCTGACAGTAATTACAATTTGCGCAGTATTATTGATAAAGATATTGTAAAGGATAGTTTTTATACTTCATTCTCATCGAATAAAAAAAGTAGGAAGTCTGCTTCATCTACTGTATATGAACCTGGTTTTGTTTCAACGGGAAGTGCGATAAATATAGATGAAGAAAATACGGGCTTAAATTCAGAAATGACAACAGATGCGGATGCGACTGTTGCAAGTGCCGGTGCTATTATGTTTACAAATAAAAATGAATTACAAATAAATTTGAATAATAATAATCAAGTGTATGCACAGTATGCAGACAAAATTTTGTTCAATACGGATGAAATGGATACGTTAAAGATTGACTTTCCGGATGATTTTTATGGAGATGTTGTTTTAAAGGAAGAAGCACAGGCAGAAGGTGATGTGATACTGGCAAGTAGGAGAATTCTTGTTGATACCTCAAAACCGGTTATTGGAGTATTTACTGAGAATAAGACAAGTTATGATATAAAGATTTCGGAAAATGGGGATATTATTTCCGGATTGAAGTCAGTGGAGTGTTATATTGACGGGAAAAAAATTGACATTTCAGAAAATAATGTGACGAAAGAGGTATGCCTTGGATATAATGTAAAAGTTCCGGCAGAATATGTGGTATCACTTACTCCTTCGGAGGGAAAGCATACATTATATGTGAAAGCACAGGACAATTGCGGAAATGTTACAGAAGAAAAAAAAGATATTATCGTAGAAAAGCAGATGCCGTTGTCAGTCCTGACTTTGAAAAAATTTGTTATACATATTGATCCACAGAAATTGAAGTGGAAAGACCAGATATATTCTGATGCTGTCGTAATGAAAAACTTAAATGATTATGATATAAAAGCCACAGTATCAGATATAAATATTGAAGTGAGCAGAGAAAATGACAAATACAAGAAATGCAAGATTTATATGGTAATGCCTGATACAGGCAAAAAAGTATTACTTAAGAATGGGAATAATACAGGGTCATATTCATTTACTATACCACATGGGGATAAAATTAAGCAGAATTATCTCAGATTTGTTGGAAAGATATATGATGACAAATATGGAATGTGGAAAAATGAGGATATTTCTATAAACATGAAAACCAGTTATGAGCGAATTGAATAGTAGGGACTATTTCTAAGAAGATTTATAAAAATATCATGATGCAAGGGTCAAAAGCAGCTAGTAATGTATGTTTATATACAAATTACTGGCTGTTGGCTTGACCTGCCAAATACCGACAAAAAGGATTGGAGGTATTTGTAGGCGGAGCTTTTAGAGGAAAGGTATATATGAACATATTAGTATATCGTTACAACAGTATATGTGAAGATGCAGTAATCAGAGGACTAAAAGAACTCGGACATACTGTACATGAGGTGACATTAGAAATAGAGAATAAATCTCCGTCAGGTAAGGAAATTTTGGATGCTGTTACTACAGGAATAGAAAAAATAGATGCAGATATTATATTTAGTATTAACTATTATCCGGCACTTTCCGAGATTGCAAGAGTATATAAATTATTATATTACAGTTGGATAGTAGACGCTCCGGTTCTTGAGTTATATTCAAAAACTATAAAAAACAGATGTAATCGTGTATTTATTTTTGATTCCGAATTATATAAAGAAATATCAGTTTACAATCCATACAATATCTTTTATCTTCCTTTAGCTGCTGATTGTGACTTCTATCAGAATGCAATAAGAAATGCCTCATTATCTGATGTAGAAAAGTACACACACAATATCAGTTTTGTGGGTTCGTTATATACTGAGAAATGTCCGTATGACAAGGTGAAAAACTTATCACCGAAAATATCAGGCTACCTTCATGGAATAATGAAAGCACAGGAGAAGATTTATGGTTATTATTTTGTAGAAGAACTTTTAAGTGATGATGTAGTAAATGAATTTATCAAAAGTTATGATGGATATTATCAATCAGGAGAAGGCGATTTTCTAACAGAAAAAAGAACGCTTGCACAGTTTTATATGGGAAATAAAATTACAGCTATGGAACGCATGGATACATTTAAGAAATTGTCGGAAAAATTTCAAATTGATATTTATACGGCGAGTGATACCAATGAGATTCCCAAGCTTAGAAATCATGGTACAATTATGACGCACACTCAGATGCCGATTGTATTTAATAAGAGTACGATAAATTTAAACCCCACCTCAAAACCTATACGAAGTGGCATTCCTTTAAGGATATTTGATTTGCTTGCATGCGGAGGTTTTGTGTTAAGCAACTACCAGTCTGACTTATTAAATGATTTTGTACCGGGAGAAGAACTTGACATTTATTCAAGCTTAGAAGAACTGGAAGAAAAGATAGAATATTATTTAGCTCATGCAGATATATGTAGGGAAATTGCCTATAACGGGTATGAGAAAGTCAAAAAGCATCACACCTATCCGATAAGACTTGAGCAGATGTTTAGGCTCGGGGAACATAGGAAAGGATGAGAAGTTGGGAGAAGAGATTCTTCCCACATTTTGTATATCAGGAAATTGTAAGAGTATAGAATAGCTGTGTTATAATGCGTACAGTAAGTATGGTTTAAGTAAAAATCAGGAGGTGTGTGTATGGCAAAGGTTATAAGTATAGGAAATCAGAGTTTTGAATCAATGCGTGAAAGAGATAATTTTTATGTTGACAAAACCTCTTTTATAAAAGAATGGTGGGAAAATGAAGATATAGTAACACTCATAACACGCCCCCGCCGTTTTGGAAAGACATTGAACATGAACATGCTCGAATGTTTTTTCTCAAACAAATATAAAGACAGAGGAGATTTGTTTGAGGGCCTGGATATATGGAAAGAAGAAAAATACCGTAAATTGCAGGGAACGTATCCGGTGATATTTTTAAGTTTTGCAGGAATTAAGGGAAATACATTTGAAATGTCAAAAAAACAGATAGGTGATAAAATTGTAGAATTATATGAAAGTAACAGATTTTTGCTTAAGTCAGAATGTATAAGTGATACAGAAAAAAAAAGATATATATCTTTTTTAGAAAGACCAATGGATGAAGATGTATCTTATAAATTAAATGAAATGTCAAATTATCTCAGCCGTTATTTTGGCAAAAAAGTCATCATCCTTCTTGATGAATAC
>ULOD01002120.1_pt1 | contig 10438 bp, 7 predicted proteins | sample 1952351 | NCBI WGS metagenome assembly ULOD01 (sample SAMEA4835596, study PRJEB28245) | human gut metagenome | biome: gut microbiome; material: fecal sample | place: Denmark | collected 2008 | reverse complement strand
TAAAATGTCTGTTCTGTAATCTACTTCACTTCTTACAGGTGTATAATATGTAATGCCTTTCTTTTCTGAGGTAACAAATCCTTTATTTATAAGATTCTTTAAGAAAGTATATACAGTCGTATCTTTATATATAAGACCATAGTCTTCCTTTAACTTCTCCATAACCTGTGCGCATGTAACCTCACTCTTAAGGTCCCAGATACACTTCATAACCGTAAGTTCACACTGTGAAATCTCAGTAGTTCTTCTGTTCATGAATTTAGCCTTCCTTTCGTTATTTTCTCTTTTAAATCACTATTGATATCAAAATCCCATATCGTTTTCATATTACCATAATCTCTTAAAAAAATAAAGCCAAAAATAAATTTTTATACCAAAAAAAGGTAACAGTTCAGCCTTCCGGCTGAACTGTTACTAAACATCTCGTCATCATCACATATACATACTTTGGTCTTTTTTAAATTTGTCAATATGTCCTCCCTCAAAACTACATCTATGCCTGTTTGGACCCCAACTAATGCCACGGATTGCTTCATTGCTATCTGCTTTTGCCACTTGCATTATAATATTTATCCAACCTGTTTTTCTTGTCAAAAAGATAATTATATTGTATCATCTCATATTCCTTAATTTTCTCTGCATATTCCCCGGTTGCCTCCGATATTTTGTGCAAATCACCGTTTTTGTCATAAAATCCTGTCGCACTTATCGACGGAATATCATTGTATAAATCAAGAAGGTACCTGTTATAATTACTCATTTTTAAACCGGCTTTTTCAAGCAATATGGATGACAAATAATTTATCGATGTCCTCTCTATATATTTTTCTCCTATATCATAATTTGCCCATATCACAAACGGAACAAGATGTTCTTTCATGCTGTCGCTCTGGTCAAATTGCAGAGGTGTCTTTCCAAACACATCCTGATAAAAAGAATCCGGAAGATGCGGCTGATGGTCTCCAAATAATAAAATAATTGTCGGTTCTTTTACTTTTTTAAAATAATTTACCAGTTCTTTAAACGCATCATCAGACATCTTTATAAGAGAAAGATATTGACTTACCTGAGGCGATGTCTCAAAATTTGTAACCTCCACTTTCTTCTTAAATTTATAACTTGTATCATCATAAGGATTGTGATTTTGCATGGTTACATTGAACAGACATAATGAACTGTCCTTATCTTTATTTTCATATTGTTCCATAATCTTTTCATAGTCGGACTTATCACTAATATAATCTCTTACAAGTACAGGATTTTTAAAATCGTCTATGCTTAAAAATTTGTCAAAATAAAACAAAGGATATACTCTGTTTCTGTTGTAACCTGACGGATTATACGGATGCATTGCTATGGCTTTTCCATATCCGTTCTGCTCTTTTATATTGCTTATAATCGACGGCAGATAATCGTCCATATACTGCAAATAAGGATTTCCCGGCAAAAAAGCTTTGGTGCATCCGGTTAGAAATTCAAATTCGGAATTTGCCGTATATCCGCCATATACAGACGATTCAACATAACCTTTGACAACATTTTTATCCATACTGTCAAAAAAGGGCATAACTTCCCTGTTAGTTCTAAAATTGCCTAACACGCTCAAATCCGAAAACGATTCATTCATTATCATTATAATATTTGGCGACTTTGTATGAGATGTATAATTTATACTATCTTCATTATATTTAGATAATATCTCATCAACTTTTTGTACTGAATAACCGTCAGGCTCCTGTACTCCTGCCTCTCCCGCATTTGCAACAAAATAAAGTATATATCCGTAATCACTTATTCCTATGCTGTGGTCCCACGACAGTGAACTCACATTATTAAAAAATGCGGAGGATGTGTTCAGCCATACGATAAATACTGCCGAAGATAAGATTGCAACAACAGAACCGCACACATCCCTTAGATTTAAATATTTTCTTTTTTTACGAGGCATTACTGCACATACCGCAATGCCGGCAATACAGCTTACTATCCCTGCAAAAAAATAAATATCTATTCCATATTTATATGAACCCGCAACAGTTGCCGCCGTTTTTATAGCATAAATATCCATAAAAACAATGCCATAACCTCTGAAAGAAATAACAAAGTAATTTACAATTCCAATAAGTAATGTGCACACATATGTTATCATAAATGCCGGTTTCATTCTGTGAAACAAGCCTGTCAATATAACATTGACAACACCAAATAAAGCTATATTTTTTATTATAATACCAATATCAAAATCAGTTATCGTCTTTTTAAAAAACAGCTCCATCGACGAAAACTGCCATACCAATAACGCCAAAAATAATAAAACGATAAGAATTTTTTTTATATCATTTTTAAATCTCTTTTTCCCGATGCTCTCCGAATTAAATTCTCTTTCCGTTACAGACAGATTTTCCCCTTCTTTATCTGCTTGCATTTTTTATTACCTCCCAATCCTTAAAATGCCAGCCGCACAAAAATGTACGACTGGCTTAATTATCTTTGTCTGTGCATAAAGCACTATGCTATTTAATTTCCAAACGGATTAGAGAAGAAGTTTCCGAATCCGCTGTAATCTCCGTCATTGGAATCATCATTTCCATTTCCCTGATTATAACCGTTGCTTCCGTTGTTATTTCCGTTTCCCTGGTCATAACCATTATTTCCGCTGTTGCTGTCATTATTTGAATTTCCTGAGCTGCTGTTTCCCTGTGACAACCCATTCAAAGACTTTGAACCCTGAAGTTTAACTTTTACTTTCTTTTCTTTATATGTTCCGTCATCACTTCTCTCTAATGTAAGTTCCACTTCAGTTCCCTTACGGTAGCTGTTTGCTTTCTCTTTAAGACTCTCGATACTTCTTACATCCTGATTGTTTATTGCTGTAATTATATCTCCGACTTTAACACCGCCTTTTTCGGCTGCCCCGCCTTCTGATACCTCTGCAACATAGACACCACTTGGAATATTGTAACTGCTTGCTTCACTTCCAACTGTTCTTCCTGAAATTCCGAGATATCCTTTTTCTGAGTCTGATAAAACTTCCTTATCTTTAAGTTCATCTATAATAGGTGTTGCCTGTGAAATAGGTATTGCATAACCTACACCTTCTACTGATGAATCTGCAATCTTAGCTGAATTGATACCAACAACTTCGCCCTTGAGATTTATAAGCGGTCCACCACTGTTACCTGGGTTTATAGCTGCATCTGTCTGAATTGCTTTTATTGAATTTGTTGAACCGTCTGTCTCTGAAGTTTCTGTAATCTCTCTGTTTTTTGCACTGATATAACCTACTGTTACAGACTGGCCATATCCTAATGAGTTTCCGATTGCGATTGCCATTTCTCCGACTTTAAGACTGTCAGAATCACCTACGTCAGCAATCTTTATCTTGCCCTTTGTTGATTTTTTTATCTTGCTAAGTTTTACTGCTACTACAGCAAGGTCATTGCTTGAATCTTTACCTTTTACAGATGCCTCATAAACCTGATCGTCGATAAACTGAACTGAAATAGTCTTGGCACCGTCAATAACATGATTGTTTGTTGCAATTAAAAGTTCACTCTTACTCTGTCCTATTATGAAACCTGTACCGCTGCTCTGTGTCTCCTGCTGCTGGCTGTTTCCAAACAGGCTGTAATAGTTAGTTGATTCACTTGTGCATGTAATAGCTACAACTGCAGGCATTGTCTGTTCAACTATTGATGACACATCTGTTGTTCCGCTTACCGCCGCCCCTGTTACAACCTTGTTATTGTTGCTGCTTGTTGTAGTTGTTCCTATCTGCTCACTTGTCGTTACAGAAGGTGTATTTATTCCTAAAACATTGCTTGAAATGTAACATACTCCTTCAAAACATACCGCAGCTATAACGCCAAACAATACCGCACACGCTGCACATACCAAAAGCTTTTTGCCAAATGAACCTTTCTTTTTACCGTCAGGCTTTTTCTCCTGACCCGCATTAAAAGAATATCCATTTTGATTATTATAAGAATTTGTGTTGTTGTATCCTGTATTTGCGTTGTTATCGTATGGATTTGTGCTGTTGTATCCTGTATTTGCGTTGTTATCGTATGGATTTGTGCTGTTGTATCCTGTATTTGCGTTGTTATCATATGGATTTGTTTTCTGCCCACTATCATAACTCTGGCTGTTCTGTGATGCATAATTTTCTGACTGAGAGCCTGCATAATAGTCACCTGAATGTGTTGACTGTGCATTATTCTCACCATCTTTATATGAATAACTGTAAATTGATGAGTCTAAAGTGTTCCCATCTCCTTCCACTGAGTTTCCGTATTCACCTGTATATCCATCCTGAGACTGATTTTCATCTGTCCCGTTTAAATTATTATTCTCATCCATTATCGGTACCTCCCTTTATATTTTCTCTTACTTGTAAAACAAATTCTAACAGCTTTTTGTGTATAAGTTGTGAAGAAAATATAACTTTTTCATTTCATATATTATAAAAGATTTTATTGTTGCGCAAAATAATCATAACCTATATAATGATTAGAGCACAAACAATGTTGCTATTCACACTTATGATACGAACAGCAACTAAACAATTAACTATTTTATCATAATTTATATGATAAATCCAGTACAACATACTGGCGTGATGTATAATTGACATTTCGCCAAATAACTTATAAAAATTTTCGTTGTACCGTTATTGTTAACACACAAAAGCTACAAGAGATTGAGAGGATGAAAAATTGATTAAAGAAAATCAGCGATTATTAAATATACTGCATATTATTGTTGATGCAGTAATAATATACCTATCATTTAATTTGGCATATGTCCTTAGATTAGATGAATTTAACAGCCCGCTAATCAGATGGCACATTATCGCCCCACCGGCAGGTTATTATAAAGACCTTTCACAATATCAGAACCTGCTCACAATGATAGTACCCTGTTATCTGATTATTTACGGTTTCTGCGGCATGTATGATCCAAAGAGAACTAGCGGACGGCGTGCAGAACTTTTCTGCCTTATCAAATCAAACTTTTTTGGCATTATCTACTGTCTTGCAGCACTTTATTTTTTCAAACAATGGGATTACGCAAGACTTTTACTTGGTATTTTCGCATGTATAAATATTTTTATTGATTATGCTTTCAGACTTGTTGTTATTTCAATTCTCAGAAAAATGAGAAAAGAGGGAAAAAATCTTAAGCATGTGCTTATCGTCGGATACAGCCGAACAGCAGAAAATTATATAAGACGTCTAAGGCTTCATCCGGAATGGGGTTACAAAATCCACGGCATACTTGATGACAACAAAAAAATAGGTCACGAATACAGAACCGTCAAAGTCGTTGACAGATTAAACTCACTTGAAAAATATCTTTCGTCCAATGAATTTGACGAGATTGTCATCACTCTTAGTATTGATGAGTATTCAAAACTTGAAGGACTTGTTGCCGTATGTGAGAAATCGGGAGTTCACACAAAATTTGCTCCTGATTACAATAACATTATCCCGACAAAACCTTATACTGAAGATTTAGACGGAATTCCTGTCATACATGTACGCCATGTTCCGTTAAGTTCATCATACAATATAGTTTTGAAACGTGCCGTAGACATTTTCGGTGCTACTGTTGCACTCATTCTTTTTGCCATACCTATGATAATAACTGCTATCATAGTAAAAGTGACTTCACCCGGACCGCTTATATTTAAACAAAAGCGTGTCGGACTTCACAACAGGGAATTTGATATGTACAAGTTCCGCTCAATGAAAGTGCAGAAAGAAAGCGAAGAAAAGAAAGCATGGACAACCAAGGATGACCCTAGAGTTACTCCTATCGGTAAATTTATGAGAAAAACAAATATCGATGAACTTCCTCAGATATTTAACGTACTGAAAGGAGACATGAGCCTTGTCGGTCCAAGACCCGAAAGACCTTATTTTGTAAATAAATTCAAGGAAGAAATTCCACGATACATGATAAAACATCAGGTACGCCCGGGTATGACAGGATGGGCACAGGTAAACGGTTTCAGAGGTGATACTTCCATAACAGGACGTATTGAATGTGACCTATATTATGTCGAAAACTGGACACTGGCACTTGATTTCAAGATACTTTTCCTCACGTTTTTCGGACGAAAAGTCAACAAAAATGCATACTAAATACAATTTTTATAAAGCTATTTGTTTCTGAGCAAAAACAAATAGCTTTGATTATTTACTTATACAATATTCTGCTCAGAAAAGAGGTTTTATATGAAAATCAGAGGAAAACTTATAATTTCTTTTTTAATTATTGCTATTTTTCCGCTTTGTGCCGGTTTAGTCTGCTTTCATTTAATTGTGCAAAACCAAACCGACATATTATCTTCTTATTACAGTACACAGACGGAAAACAACTATGATTACGGACTTGTCCTAAATCCGGTTCAGCTTCTTTATAAGCTTACATTAAATGATTACAATAAACTTGTAAAAATTGCCGATGAAACTCCCGACAAGCTTCTTGATAAAAGTTTTCTGGATGATACTTCACGTTCCATATCGTCTAATGATTCTTTTATCGTAGTATTTAAAGGAAAGAAAGAATATTACATAGGAAACATGGATTTTTATGATTGTATTTCTACCCTTCCTTCTTTCAGCGAATATTCGCAGGGTAAAAACGACAATATCCTTATAGACCCAAAAAGTTCAACACTTACACGCAGCAAAGATTTCTATTTTTCAGACGGCACGACAGGGCAGCTTTTTCTTATAACAAAACTCTCAAATCTCATACCGAGATGGGAAAGTTCCGTGAAGGACATAGCAATTGCTTTCACCCTGATTTTGTTTACAACAGCTTGTATTCTTTTACTATGGTTATACCACAGTATTATAAAACCTTTAAATATTCTTCGTATTGCCACAATGCAGATGGGCGAGGGTAATCTTGACAATCCCGTTCATGTAAACTCCTGCGATGAAATCGGTATACTGTGCCGTGATTTTGAAGAAATGCGTATCCGTCTCAAGTCAATGCTTGAAGAACGCATCCAATACGAAAATGATACACGTGAAATGATGAGCAACATATCACACGATTTAAAGACACCTCTTACAGCCATAAAAGGCTATTCCGAGGGACTTATAGACGGCATTGCAAAGACACCTGAGAAACAGCAGAAATATCTTAAAACAATTTATTCAAAAGCAAACGATATGACATATCTTGTAGATGAATTGTCACTCTTCTCAAAAATAGAGCAGAATTCAATCCCATACAATTTTGTCACATTTGATATCGCGGAATATCTTGAAAATTATATTGATTCAATATCTTTTGATTACGAAGCAAACAATATGAATGTTTCCTACGAAAATACTGCTCCTGATGGCATATTGGTATCTGCCGACCCGGAGCAGCTTCGCAGGGTTTTAAATAATATTACCGGAAATGCCCTTAAATACAAAGATAAGGAGCATGGTAATATAAGAATTGCTCTTTCGTATAAACCGCACAAACATAAAAAACCACTTTACAGGCAGATAAACAAAGATGGTACCGATGTCAATCCTCCTGTAAAACCTGAAGAATTTGTGCGTATTGAGATTTCAGATGACGGACCGGGAATTTCAGAAAAAGATCTTCCTAACATATTTGACAGATTTTTCAGAGCAGATGCTTCAAGAAATTCCGCTAAACGTGGAAGTGGTCTTGGACTTGCCATAGTCAAAAAAATCATACTTGACCACGGTGGAAATATATGGGCAAAAAGTACTCCGGGAACCGGAACAAGTATTTACTTCACACTCAAAGTCAAAGATGACACCCGGTAAAGCAGGAATTTGGTTTGTTAAAAAGTCTAAAAAGCCGGACTGTTATATCATCAAAACAGTCCGGCTTTATTTTTTTATACAACTAAATTACACTTTAAAGCGATAACCTACGCCCCAAATCGTCTCAATATACTGAGGTTTCGATGTACTCTCTTCAATCTTCTCTCTTATCTTCTTGATATGCACTGTAACAGTAGCTATATCACCTACAGACTCCATCTCCCATATTTCCTTAAATAACTCTTCCTTAGAATATACATGATTTGGATTTGACGCAAGAAATGTCAAAAGATCAAACTCTTTTGTGGTGAAGTTTTTCTCAACACCATTGATATAAACTCTTCTTGCAGTCTTATCTATTTTAAGTCCTCTTATCTCTATAACATCATTTTCCTGAGTTCCGGAAGAAGTAAGTCTCTTGTAGCGTGCAAGATGTGCCTTTACTCTCGCTATAAGCTCACTCGGACTGAACGGCTTAGTAATATAATCATCTGCACCAAGACCAAGTCCTCTTATCTTGTCAATATCATCCTTCTTTGCAGAAACCATAAGTATCGGTGTATCTTTTTTCTCTCTTATATACTTGCAGATTTCAAAACCGTCCATCCCCGGAAGCATAAGATCCAAAAGGATAAGGTCAAAATCCTCATCAAGAGCGTGAGCCGCACCTGAACTGCCATCTGACTCAATAGCAACCTCAAAATCGCTCAGTTCAAGATAATCCTTTTCAAGCTCCGCAATAGCCGCATCATCCTCGATTATTAAAATTTTACTCATATATGTCACCTTTCTGTCACTGTTAACCACTAGACCAGCCTAATTAAAGTACACCAGCTCGTCTTCCGGTTTCTCTGCAGGTACAATTTTCTCCGCATAAAATACAGGGCCTTCCTCGCCGTATTCAGCCATAAACTTGTACTCCATGCGTGCTGTCACAGTGACATACTGACCGCTTTTAATCTGCGACCAATCGTCTGCTTTGCACAAAAATCCCATAAACTGTACATCATCTGCACAACAGGTCATTGCATATCTTCCAAATACCGCAAATCCCTTGTCAAGTCCGCTTGGTTTCTGAATCATTCCCGTAAGTTTAAGCGTTTTTCCGTCATAATTTTCCTGATGGTCTATCATATCAATATACCAAAGACCAAAATCGCCTTCGCTCACCTCAATGACATCCGCATTTATATCAAACGGCATTTCTTCTTTCATATCATAAAATGCATCGTCTTCCGACTCATATACTATCTGAGCACGAGGATTTACAGCTTTAACACTTCCTCTTATGGCAGATTTCTTTGTATTCTCTACAGTACATCTGTTGACAATTATCATTTCTGCTACTTTGAACTGCTCAACCATAAGTGAAGGCATGTTTTTCATATAAAGTGAGAATGTCTCATCGTTTACAACATCAAGTGTCTGCATTATAACTTCCCTGTCAAAACAGATTTCTTCAAGTTCGTCATAAAATTCAGGAATTTTTGCCGCAGACCACATTCCATTGTACTCAATAATTATTCTGTCCGGTCTGTGCTTCTTTAAGAATTTTTGGATAACTTTTCCGTTAAAAGAGTCCTCATCCTCAATATATTCGCATACAGCACATCCTTTTTTAAGGTCAGCCTCCTCAAATTCTTCCTCACCTTCCTCACATGCAAGAATAAGTGTCTTAATCTTATCATCAAACATGTCGTCAACGATAAGATCTCTTATAAGACTTGTCTTTCCTGCCTCAAGAAATCCCATGACAACATATACCATCATTTCTTCTTTTTTCTTTCCAAACATATTAATCCTTCCTACATACTAACTGTAAGCTGCACATACCAAATAACACTCTACAAAACTATCAATAAATTTACTTAGGTCGTGCAATTATATTTAGTTTTGTATCTGTTTATGCTACATGAAAAAGTTCTTTTATTGCAGCTTCGTTAAGATTTGAACCTATTACGCATATTCTTCCTGTATAGTCTGCTGCGCCTCTTCTAAGCTCTGTCTCTTCAGGTACAAGGTCAAAATGGAACCACTCTCCCTCATCTGAAGCAACAATTCCCTTAGCACGAAGAACCTCCCCAAATGACTTGTCACTCGCAAGTTTTGATACAATATCTTTAAGTTCTTCCTCTGTAAATTTGTGAGCTGTCTCAACTCCCCAGCTTGTAAATACATCATCTGCATGGTGGTGTCCATGTTCATGGTGGTGTCCACAACAACACTCTCCGTCGTGGTCGTGATGATGATGCTCATGGTCATGTCCGCAGCCACACTCTCCGTCGTGGTCGTGGTGATGATGCTCATGGTCATGTCCGCACTCTCCGTCATGGTCGTGATGATGGTCATGGTCATGTCCGCAGCCGCACTCTCCGTCATGGTCGTGATGATGATGCTCCTCGAGAAGTTCTTTTTCAAGAGTATTTACTTTCTCCATTGCCTCAAGTACAATCTTTCCGTCTATCTCATCCCACGGTGTTGTTATAACAGAAGCCTCGTCATTTCTTTCTTTTATCATTGTAAGAACTTTTGCAAGTTTTTCTTCTGATATATTTTGTGTACGGCTTAAAATTATTGTTCCGGCACTCTCAATCTGGTTATTGTAAAACTCACCATAATTCTTCATATACATC
>ULOD01056032.1_pt1 | contig 10656 bp, 14 predicted proteins | sample 1952351 | NCBI WGS metagenome assembly ULOD01 (sample SAMEA4835596, study PRJEB28245) | human gut metagenome | biome: gut microbiome; material: fecal sample | place: Denmark | collected 2008 | reverse complement strand
ACCGCTAGTGGCGCACCGAATTAGCCGTCAATTGCATCGCATCCAACAAGGTCTGATAATCCATATGAGTATATACTTTTTCAGTTAAACTCATTGCACCTTTATGGCCAACAATCTTCTTAATCGTCGTTGGATTTACATCTGCTTTTGTAAGTAACGATATACAAGTATGCCTTGTATCATGTGGAGTTTGCTTCATGTTTAATTGTTTCATACTCCTGCATCAGTATTGACTTACCCGATTTTCTGATACCGGTAATAACTTTTATATCAGGCGTATCCTTCAGATTCTTTATTCGATTCAGGTATTCAGTTCTTTCAATGGTTCCCATAGTATTGCCTCACTTTCAAAAAATGAAAATTTTTAAACTTTTGAAAGTGAATAGTATGCTTTTGTTAATTTTTTTCTTTATATTTTAAGAATTCTTAGATATTATTGGAATAGTTGGAGGTGTATAACATGAAATTGGAAAAAAGGATAGAACTATGTGATTCTATGACACCGCTAGAGTCAGAAATTGCATCTTATATTTTAAATAATAAAGATGCGGTTACGAAACTAAAGATTCAAGAATTGGCTGATATACTTTTTATATCAAAATCTTCGATTCATCGTTTTGTGAAAAAGATTGGTTTTAATGGATTCAATGATTTAAAAGTGAGTATCGCAAAAGAAAATGCTGATTTATTAGAAAACAATTCCTATATCAATGTGAATTATCCATTTCAGGCAAAGGATAATCCAAGACAGATAGCTTTTAAGCTTTTAGAACTATATGAGAAGGCTATTAAAGATACATTTGAATATGTTGATTTAGACCAAATCAAAGCAGTTTCACAATTAATAGATTCGGCAGATGTAATTGATGTTTATACTCATGCCCATAATTCTAATATAGCAGAAAATTTTCAAGATAAAATGTTGACTATTGGAAAAAGTGTAAACTGTCCAAGTAGCTTTTATAATCAAAGATTAACTGTATTGGCTTCGGACCAAAAACACATAGCGATTATTCTATCTTATTCGGGAAAAGCTACATTTATATTGCCGATTGTAAAAAAATTATATGAAAAAGGTGTGAAAGTTATACAAATTGGAAAAGCAGGAAGTAATTATTATTCTCAATATGTGACATATCATTTATCGATTAGTGATTCTGAAAATAATCGAGATAGAATGTCTCAGTTTTCAAGTCATATAGCTATGCAATATATTATGGATGTTTTGTATGGTTGTATTTATAATGAGAAAAGAAAACAGAATACAAAATATATTTATGATTCAATTGATTATATGGATGATCGACCAAAGGATTAAAAAGATTCAAAAAGTTTCAGATATTTTTGAATCTTTTTTATTTTGTGTAGAAAAAACTATCTTCGATGCTTGGGCATATTGAATAACAACTGGGTAAAAAGTAAATTAAAGCTATCAATAGAAAAGGAGAAAACATGATGGAAAAAGGATTGAAAATTGTTACTATTGGTGGCGGAAGCAGTTATACACCTGAATTGATGGAAGGCTTTATTAAACGTTATACTGAACTTCCTATTAAGGAAATTTGGCTTGTTGATATTGAACAAGGAAAAGAAAAAGTGAATATTGATGCCAAAATGTCACAACGTATGTGGGATGCAGCAGGTTATGATGTAAAGGTACATGTATCCTTTGATCGTAGAGAAGCATTAAAAGGTGCGGATTTTGTGACAACACAATTTAGAGTAGGCTTATTGGAAGCTAGAATTAAAGATGAGAGAATTCCTTTGTCTTATGGAATGTTAGGACAAGAAACAAATGGAGCTGGTGGAATCTTTAAAGCATTTAGAACAATTCCTGTAATTCTTGATATTGTAGAGGATATGAAAGAATTATGTCCAAATGCATGGTTAATTAATTTTACAAATCCAAGTGGAATGGTAACTGAAGCAGTTATTAAATACGGAAAATGGGATCGTTGTATTGGTTTATGTAATGTTCCAACGATTGCTATGATGAAAGAGCCTATTGCATTAAATGTAGATCCAAATGAGTTGATTTATCAATTCGTAGGGTTAAATCACTTTCATTGGCACAAAGTATATGATAAAGATGGAAATGAATTAACAAGTAAAATAATTGATGCTATGTTGGATGGAAAAGATGTTGGTCTTCCAGCAAACATCAATAACGTTCCTTTCTTTGGAGAACAAATCAGAGAAATGAATATGATTCCTTGTGGATATCATAGATATTATTATCGTCAACAAGAAATGTTAGAGCATAGTTTGATGGAATATGAAACAATTGGTACTCGTGGTCAACAAGTAAAAGAAACAGAAAATAAATTGTTTGAATTATATAAAAATCCGAATTTAGATCATAAACCAGAAGAGTTATCAAAACGTGGTGGTGCTTATTACAGCGATGCAGCGTGTGAATGTATCAATGCGATTTATAACAATAAGCAGACTCATATGGTTGTTAGCACAAAAAATAGAGGAGCAATTCCAGAATTGCCTGAAGATTCAATAGTTGAAGTAAGCTGCTATATTGGGGCAAAAGGAGCAATGCCTGTTGCTTGGGGAAAATTACCAAGTGCACAAAGAGGATGGCTTCAATGCATGAAAGCAATGGAAGAGTGTACAATCGAAGCCGCAGTTAGTGGTAATTATGGATTGGCACTTGAAGCATTTACATTAAATGAATTGATTCCATCAGGAGAAAATGCAAAGCGTGTTTTAGATGAATTGTTGATTGCACATAAGAATTATTTACCACAATTTAAGTCTACAATTGAAAAATTAGAAAAAGAAAATGTAACAATCAAAGATTCAGTAGTGAACGAGATTATTGCTCATGAGCGTTAAAAAAGAAGTATTTGGAATACATCCATCGGGTAAAGAAGTTTACAAGTTTGAAATCATGAATAAACAAGGAATGAAAGCAGTAATCACTAATTTTGGTGCTATTCTAATATCCTTGTTTGTTAAAGATAAAAAGGGTAAAGGAATTCAAATCATTTATGGACCACAAGTGACAGTTATAAAAAGTGATTTTGAAGAATACGTAGAGAAAGTGAGTCAATAATGTTTTTTAGAAAGAAAGTAAATGAATTAGAAATCTTTAAATGCGCGCAAGGAGACATTGTGCTATTGAAAATGTTCCTGATTCAGTTTTTGCAGACAAATTACTAGGTGATGGAATCGCAATCAACCCTAGTAATGGAGAAATTATTTCACCTATTGACGGACAAGTTGTTATGATTCAAGATAGTCTTCATGCGATTGGGATTCAATCAGAGGATGGTATTGAAATATTGATTCATGTTGGATTGGATACAGTCGAATTAAAAGGCGAAGGATTCGTTAAGAAAGTGAATATAAATGATAGAGTGAATAAAGGTCAGCCTATTGTATATTTCGATAAAGAAATGATTGAAGAAAAAGGGTATAATACTATCACGATGATGATAGTTGTTAATGATGAGCGTATTTCTAAATTGGAAAAAGGCGATCAATTAGACAAACCTCTAATAAAAGTTCAATATAAATAAAAAAACTGTAGCGATATGTGAGTCGCTACAGTCTTTTTGTATATTAAAAACAAAATATCACAATCCATTTCGAATACAAAAAGGATTATCGAAAGTGCAATTAAACTATGAGGCTAAGTCATTTTAAACGTGATTTTTCTTATTATTCCAAGTACCGATGACTTCATTAACTGTTGATACTGTTACAAAAGCTTCAATATCACTTTCTTGAAGATAATATAGTAATTTTTTATATTCATTTGTAGCCATAATTGTGACAAGCTCTGTATGCTCGGTCTTATCATAACCACCTTTTGCCGAATATAAAGTAACACCACGCTTTAATGTGTTCATTATATAATCTTGAATGACTTCATATTCTTTGGATAATATACAAATCTTCTTTTTCTTATTAAAACCATCAATAAAATAATCTACAGCCTGACCATTGGCTAGTGTTGCCAATGCGCCAACCACTAAAGAGCCAATATCATATACAATTAGACTTGTTGTACAAATGAGTAGTCCGACTAACGTACAAGCTTTGCCTAGATCCATATGTGTATATTTATTGACAATTTTCGCAATAATATCCGTTCCACCACTCGATGCGTTTACACGAAATAGAATGGTTTGTCCAAATGCTAAAATCAATGTATAGGTAGCCATGTCGAAAACAGCATTTTGTGTTAAAGATACGTTATTTGGATAAATTTTTTCAAATACAGCTAGAAATAAAGGCAATAATAAAGAGGCATAAATCGTTTTTGCACCAAACTCTTTACCAATTAGAACGATACCTAGAATCAACAATAAAGCGTTGATCACAAAAGTAAGTGTAGAAATAGATAGGCTTGTGATTTTGGCTAAAACCATAGCTAAACCAGTAACACTTCCAGTGATAACTTCACTAGGAATTAAGAAGAAATATATGGCGACACTGATGATAAACATGGCGAGTGTGATAGTTAAAAAGCTTTTTAATGTATTCGTTTTCATTTGTAAAACCTCCACTCTTTATTATGCCAAAAAAAGTGTAAAAAAAGAAGAGGGTTATCTCTTCTTCGCATCGGTTTTATTAAATTTATCTCTACGCTTTGTGGATTGAATGAATAGACGCTTCATTTCTTGTGTATCTTCTTGTTCTAAAGAATCTCTAAAGTGAGAGATTGAATCGATAAACTGGTTGATTTCATCTAATAAGATATCTTTATTCATGATAAATAATTCGGTCCATAAATCTTCATTGATTTTCGCAATACGCGTTAAATCCCGAAAGCTATCTCCCGTATATTCTACAAGATGTGCATTGTCATGTGTATTCATTAAAGATACCGCAATGACATGGGTTAATTGAGATAAAAAGCCAATCATTTTATCATGCTCTTCAATGGATAGAGTACAGATTCTACCAAATTCCATCTTATTAGCTAATTCTTTTACAGCTTCAACTGTTTCATTTTTATTCTTTTGAGTAGGAACAAGAATAAAGTTTGAACCTTTAAAAATCGTTTCATCACTAAATTCAATACCACGAGATTCTCTACCACACATGGGGTGAATGCTTAATAATTCAAGATCTTCTCGTAATACATCTTGGATGGGTTTGACAATATTTGTCTTTACACCACTAATATCCATTAATAATGAATTTTTAGGAATATCATTCTGATAGACTTCAATCCAAGGAAGAATTTTAGTTGGATATAAACAGAAGATGAATGTATCACACTTTGAAATGACATCTAAAGGATTTGTGCTACCATCTACGATGATTTTTAATTCTTTGGCTTTACCAATGGTTTGTTGAGATACATCAATACCATAGACGTTGTAGTTTAAGCGTGTTAGTTTCTTCGCAAAACTCGCTCCCATTAATCCAAGTCCTATAATCGCAATATTTGTCATAGAATCTCAACCTTTCCACCTAAGCTTTGAATGTCTTCAAAGAAAGTAGGATAACTCTTTGTGATGGCTTGAGCATCATCAATAATACATTCGGAACCTGCACATAATCCAAATACCGTCATTGCCATAACAATACGGTGATCATTATGTCCAAAGATTTCTACTGTATTATTTGTTTTATAGTGTTCTTTACCGTGAATTTGAATGGAATCAAATGTAGAAGTAATATCTACACCCCATTTTTTTAATTCTGTTTCCATAGCTAGAATACGATCACTTTCTTTCATGCGTAAACGAGCTGCATTCACAATATTGGTTTCACCATTTGTGAAGCTGGCCAAGACACATAAGATTGGACCTAAATCTGGACAATTAGATAAGTCGATAGTTTGTGGTGCAGGTTGTTTTTTTGTGAATGTGATCATATCCTTGTCACTTTTAAAACTAGGAATACAATTTAAAATGGCTTTATCTCCTTGTTTACTTAACATGTCCATGTTGGAGCATGAAAGAGTATTGTTTAAAGTGCCTAACACCGCAAAGAATGCTAGTTGAGAAAAGTCTCCTTCTACAGAAACATCTTGTGCTTTATAGTGTTGGTTTCCTTTTATTAAATATGAATTTGAACTTGTTTCCAAAATTTCAATGCCAAATTTCGCTAACATTTGAATCGTAAGATTTACATAGCTCTTTGATTCATAAGGCTCAGTAATTGTAAGTGTACTATCTTGACCTAATAATGGAAGGACAAACATGAAGCCTGTAATAAACTGACTTGAAATATCTCCTTGTACAACATAGTCTTTTGCTTGTAGATTTCCATGTACAATGATTTCTTTATCGGATTGATTAAATTCAATGTTTTGTTTTTTAAATTCATTCGCATATACATCCATAGGTCTTTGAAGCAATCTTCCTTGACCTAAAAATTTAACTTTGGCATTTGTACATGCAGCAAGTGGAATCAAGAAGCGTAAAGTAGAACCGGATTCATTCGCATTACACGTAATATTTCCTTCTTGTTTAAAAAGATTAGTACCTGTTACTTCATATGTAGTTTCATCGATTTGTTTAATTTTAGCACCCAAAGCTTTCATGCAGCCAACGGTTGCTTCAATATCCTTTGAGCTTGTGACATTAGAAACAAGACTTGTACCATTACTTAATGAGGCGCAAATCAATGCTCTATGCGCCATAGATTTGGATGCGGGTATCTTTACATTTCCATGTACTTTACTTGGTGTTACTTTTACTTTCATTCAAAATCCCCCTGAAGTGGCTTAATGGCAAGCCTAGACATATATAAATCTAATAAACCAAACGCAACTACACTATCCACAACAATTCTTGCTCGGTGCAAGATGCATGGGTCGTGTCTTCCTTGAATTTTAAGATCCACGTTTTCTTTTGAAAGATAATCCACAGATTCTTGTGTTTTAAAAATCGATGGTGTTGGCTTAATACAAGTATGGATCAAAATTGGCATACCATTTGTGATGCCGCCATTGATTCCGGCATTGTGATTTGTCTTGGTTTCAATTTTATCATTAAAACGGAAGGCATCATTGGCTTGAGATCCTTTTAATTTCGCAAAGCCAAATCCTTCACCAAAGGAAACGCCTTTAACGGCTGGTACAGAGAAAATCAAGTGCGATAAAATGCTTTCTACTGAATCAAAGAAAGGTTCTCCTAGTCCTGTAGGAAGACCTATAATGGCAGTTTCTAAAATACCACCTAATGAATCACCTTCAGCAGCTGCTTTTTCGATTTCTTGAATCATTTGATCTTTGACTTGATCATCTATAACCGCAAAGGTTTTATCATTGACTTCTTGAATTTGTTTTTCTAAAACACGAGAGTCTTGACTAAAAGGTATATCCGGTAGCGTATATAAGCTTTCAATGTGTGATCCAATTACAATGCCATGTGATTTCAGAATTTGTCGACAAATACTTCCGGCAGCTACAATGCATGCGGTAAGTCTTCCGGAAAAGTGTCCGCCACCACGATAGTCTTGATATCCGTTGTATTTTTCAAAGGCTGTAAAATCAGCATGTCCAGGACGCAATCTTCCATGAAAAGCAGAATAGTCTTTTGACTTTGTGTTTTGGTTTTCAATTAGAATGGTAAGAGCTGTACCTGTTGTATAGCCATTATACATTCCAGAAAGAATATGCACTTCATCCGCTTCGTGTCTTTGTGTTGAAATTTTACCTGTTGCCTTACGCTTATCCATGTCCGATTTGATTTGTTCCATATCCACCTTAAATCCTGCAGGAAGACCATCTAACGTAATACCAATGGCAGGACCGTGGCTTTCACCAAATAATGTCCAAGATATATTTGTACCGAAATTATTTTTCATAAGGTCCTCTTTCTAATACGTTTTGTATGTCTTCAAAAGAAAGTTCTTTGATGATATAAGAACCAGATTGTTTCACTAGAATTGTAGAGACTGTGTTATGACTGCTTTTCTTATCATGTGTTACATATTCTAATAATGTGGCAGTATCATAGTCTGGTACTTGAGGCAAATCTAGTTTTTTATATATGTTTAATACGCGTTGTTTTAATGTTTTATCTTCAATAAAGAATAACATACCCATCGTCACGCATTCTCCATGAAGATATGTATTTAATCCATATGCCGATTCAATGGCGTGTCCAATGGTGTGTCCAAAGTTTAAAATTTTTCTAAGATTACTTTCTCTTTCATCTTGTTGAACTACATCTCGCTTTAATTCAATGGAACGCGTAATAATCGCATCGATATCTATTGTTTCTTGTTCAAATAGAGAGACTAAATGATCATCTAAAATTAACCCCATTTTTAAAGCTTCACATAATCCATTGTGTTGTTGGCGAAGTGAAAGAGTCGATAATACGTTTGGATCGATAATAACGGTTTTTGGTTGCCAAAATGCCCCTACAATGTTTTTGTAGGAACCCATATCAATAGCTACTTTTCCGCCTACACTTGAATCAACCTGGCTTAATACAGTTGTTGGGATGTTGTAGAAATCAATGCCGCGCATATAACTAGCGGCGACAAAACCTGCAAGATCTCCGACAACACCACCGCCTACCGCGATAATGGCATCTTTTCTAGACATGTTGTGTGAAATCATTTCTTCTAAAAGATGTTTATATTGATCAAAACATTTGGACGGTTCTCCTTGTGGTATCGTACATACAAAAGAATCCGGACATTGTTGTTTGACAATATTGACCCATTTTTCAGGCACACCTGTATCTGTGATAATCGCAATTTTTCTTGATACAGGAATATATTCATGTACTTTTTGAATTGCGTTTCTTTCAATATATATTGGATATGAATGATTTTCTAAATCGACATTTAACTTCATAATAAAAAACTCCTTTCATATATCATACCATGAACACAAGCTTTTTTCAGAAATTTTCTGAAAGAAATAGTATAATGAATATATGGAGTACTTAGTTAAGGTTCAAGACTATTTGAAATTGAAAATAAAGGATACATATCGTTTGGCTCATTCGTATCGTGTCGCAAATATTGGAAAGGAAATTGCTGAAAAAGAAGGGTTGAATGTAGAGGATTTAATGATTGCGTGTTTGTTGCATGATGTGAGTTATTGTACACCTTTTAAAACACAGGATGAGTGGCAAAATCATGGAAGGGTATCTAGTAAAATGGTGCGTACATTTCTTGAATCGATTGACTATCCTAAAGAGCGTATTCATGATATATGTTATGCCATTGCGATTCATGTGGATTTAAAAGCGGATTTTGATGGGGAATATAATGCGTTTACACTGAGTGTACAAGAAGCGGATAATATTGATCGTGTAGGTGCCTATCGCTTATATGAAACGTTAGAAGCTGTGCAGTTTAGTAAACAACCAATTGATGTACAAATTCAATATGTGGAGTCTATGTTACAAACATTGAATGAATATGCTTCTTATGAGTGTACAACAAAGACAGCACAAGTATTATGGCTAGATCGTATTCAATTTCAAATGAATTATTTTGAGCGTCTAAAAGATCAATTAAAAATATCCACAGCCTTATAAGCTGTGGATAAATGTTTCTATACGATACATGATTTGTTTCAGATTCTCAATATCTGTTTGAATATTTCCTGTTTCTAAAGAATGATTCCCATCAACAATACTATGAAATTCAATAAGATGATAAATACAATAGTGTTCAATCTTATCGAAGTTAGCCCACTGATCTTTGGTTCCAGAATACACTAAATCTTTTTGTTGAAGATATTCCAAAGTAAAATCTAATGGTGTGAAATAGATATTGGCAGTTAACTTATATTCATGGGCAAGTTTAGCTGCACAGTAAGTACCTATACTTTTTGAGATAAAGAGAATGGAATCATAAGCTTTTAAATCGAATTTATGAATTTGGTCTTTGGCTTGTTTATATGCCTCATTTTTAGATTTGTTTAAATCAAAGTCTAGGTTTTTAAAATGAATTTCTTTTATTTCATAATCCATATTTTTTAATATCTTCTTTGAATAGTATAGTAATGGCTTATCTGTGTGATATCCAATTCCAGGAAATAATATAGCGAGTTTCATGTCTTTAGTATAAGATTATTCATCTAAATTATCAATCGCATATTGTGCTTCTTCAGCTGTGAATTTTTCTCCATATTCCGAAGTTAATTGATCATAGATGGCATCTTTTGACATGCTCATAGTTTCTTGATAATTTTTGGCAGATTTTAAGGCTGACTCTAAATAGTCTCCCTTAATATTATCAATCGCATATTGTGCTTGCTCAGTTGTGAATTTTTCTCCGTTTTCAGAAGTTAATTGATCATAGATTCGAGCTTTTGACATATGCATCGTCTTTTTGTAGTTTTCTCCGCATTTTAATGCATTTTCCTTATAGTCTACATTCAGATTATCAATCGCATATTGTGCGGTTTCGACATCAAATTGATCTCCATATTCCGACGTTAATTGATCGTAGATACCTTGTTTGGACATGTGCATCATATCGCTATAAGTTTTTGCGCTACGTAGCGCATTGCGATACTCTTTTGGAACACTTGTATCTTCCTTTGTTTCTACTATTTTTTTCTTTTGTTTCTTTAGTCTTAGTTTCTTTATCATTTGCTGTTGAACATGCGACTGCCGATAAGACAATAGCGGCTCCTAAAAATACTTTTAAACCCTTTTTCATATATACTCCGTAAGCGCCAAATAAAATGATGTAGTTAAATGAATA
>ULOD01006831.1_pt1 | contig 10717 bp, 6 predicted proteins | sample 1952351 | NCBI WGS metagenome assembly ULOD01 (sample SAMEA4835596, study PRJEB28245) | human gut metagenome | biome: gut microbiome; material: fecal sample | place: Denmark | collected 2008 | reverse complement strand
CGGTAAAATGGGCTCCCATGAATTGCATGAGGATGAATACGCTTACGATATCATGCTACGTCTGGCACGCAATCTTTTAACGCGAGGCGCAAAGGTACATATTATCATCCAAGACGCAAAGGACGGAATACGTGACCAGCAATTTCTCAATAACAGCAAACGGGAAACTTGTATGGGTAGTCCGATCCCCCTCAGCCAAGTAAGCCGTCTGGATCAGCGTTGCGCCAAGATAAACAGCTTGAGCCGGAAAGATAAAGAAACTTATAAGAGAGCGATATTCATCCATGTGGACAGCCGGAGCCGGCATCAAAGGACCGATGTCTTTTTCTATCATAAGCCCAAGGATCAAGCGAGCAAGCGCTTGGCTAAAACGATGAAATCCACTTTCTCGCGCAAATACAACCGCCACCAGCCGGGCCGGGGATTCTCGGGCACGGTAGACGATCGTAACTTATATGTATTACGTCACACGACCCCGACCTCCGTATTCGTCGAATTGGGCAACATACAAAACCAATACGACCAACAACGGATCATCCTCAGCAACAATCGGCAAGCCTTGGCCAACTGGCTTTGCGAGGGTTTTGTCACGGATTATAATTATTATAGGAAGTAGCATCCCTAATGATCTATTATACTAACACATATCCTGCGGCAGAAATGTTATATGAGCGATCTTAACAGCAATGTAACATATATTTCATTTCTCCGAAATAAGAATATCCGTTCTTTGCCAAAAATAATTATATTTGTATATGGAGAGCCGTAAGGCACTCTTTTAAAAACAGAACAGCTTATGGCAACAACTCGTATTCTTGTAGTGGATGATGAAGAGGATTTGTGTGAGATCCTTAAATTCAACTTAGAAATAGAAGGTTATGAAGTAGATACCGCCTATAGTGCGGAAGAGGCATTGAAAAAGGATCTGACCGTTTACAATTTATTATTGTTGGATGTCATGATGGGAGAAATCTCCGGTTTCAAGATGGCACGTATCCTGCGACAAGATGAGAAGACGGCCAATACCCCTATCATCTTCCTCACGGCCAAAGATACGGAGAACGATATGCTCACAGGGTTCAATCTCGGGGCGGACGACTATATCTCCAAGCCTTTCTCCATCCGCCAAGTGATAGCGCGTGTTAAGGCCGTACTAAGAAGAACTTCCGAGAAATCAAAAGAAAAAGAGATTGAGAAACTCGAGTATGAGACATTAGCTCTTGATACGAAACGCATCAAGGCTACGGTAGACGGGGTGGAAGTTCCATTGACCAAAAAAGAGTTTGAGATACTAAAACTTCTATTGGAAAATAAAGGGAACGTCTTCTCCAGAGAGGAAATACTGTCTCGCATCTGGAAAGACGAGGTATATGTTCTAGACCGTACCATCGATGTCAACATCACCCGGTTACGTAAGAAAATAGGTCCTTATGGAAAGAACATCGTAACTCGCTTAGGTTTCGGTTATTGTTTTGAATGCTAATATTGTCGCTGAATCATGGTAAAGATAGATGGTGAGAAAAGACACCGGATACCGTTTAGCCAACGGCTTTTCTGGTCGGTCTTTTTTATGTTCTTGGGCTTTACGGTCTGTTTCCTGCTATTCCAATATCAGCGGGAAAGGGAGTTCGCGCAAGAAAAGTTGAACAATGTGTTGAGTAACTATAATTACCAATTATTCCGCAAATGCCAACAAAGTACGGACATCAACAAGACCGTAATAAGTTTCATGGACGACATCCCTCAAAAGGATTTGCGGGTAACCATTATAGATCCGTCCGGCGACGTATTATTTGATAATAGCGGGACGGATGAGTTCAATAATCATAACGATCGAAGCGAGGTACGCAAAGCCCGATTATATAATGAAGGGTTCGCTATCCGTTCCTCGGAATCTACGGGAAAAAGGTATTTCTATTCGGCATCGAATATAGGAGGTTATATTTACCGCTCAGCCCTGCCCTATGATCCATATGTAAGAGGGATATTGACGGTAAACAAGGACTTCATTTATTTCATGGCATTGATGACCTTGATTTTCTTCTTTGTCCTTTCCCGTTTTACTTTCAGCATAGGTAAAACGATATCCAAACTAAGGGATTTCGCCTTAAACGTAGAGAAAGATCGAATGCCTGCGGTCGATTATGTTTTCCCGAATGATGAACTAGGTGATATCTCACAGAATATCGTAACCTTATACCATCGGCAGCAGAAAGCGAAAAACGAGTTATCCATGGAACGGGAAAAGCTTATCAAACATTTCCAATATTCCAAGGAAGGATTCGCTATGTTTACGAGTGAAGGGCGGGAGATTCTTTCTAACATCCTATTCATTCAATTCATAAATGTCATATCCGACACCCAGATCCACCAAGTGGAAGACGTTACTGATATAGCCGAATTAGAACCAATCCGTACCTTCTTGAATAAGAATATCCGGAATCTGAATCGGAAAAAGAAAGTATTAAGAGAGTCCGTGACTATTGACAAGAACGGTAAAATATTCTTGATCGAATGTATTTTATTCCTCGATAATAGTTATGAGATCTCTATTAATGATATATCCCGTCAAGAAGAAGAAAGCCGGATGAAACGACAGCTTACGCAGAACGTCTCTCACGAGCTGAAAACACCGGTCAGCAGCATTCAAGGGTATTTGGAAACAATCCTATCCAACCCAGATTTGAGTCCGGACAAACGTCAATTTTTCTTGGAACGTTGTTATTCCCAAAGTACCCGCCTTACAGGATTATTACGAGATATTTCCGTATTAAACAGACTTGACGAGGCATCCGAGATGTTCGACCTCACGGAAGTAAATATCACGAAGCTTATCGCCGAGATACAAAAAGAATGCTCCCAAGATATGGAAGAAAAACACATCACGTCGGAAATTATCCTCCCGGGAGATCCGACCGTGTTCGGGAATAACTCCCTACTCTATTCCATATTCCGGAATCTATATGACAACGCGATCGCTTATGCGGGAGAAAACATAAAGATTACCGTCAACTGCTATAAAGAAGATCCTAAATATTATTACTTTAGCTTCTCCGATAATGGAGTGGGTATCCCGGAAGAACATATCAATCGCATATTCGAGCGCTTCTACCGGGTAGACAAGGGACGCAGTCGTAAGATCGGAGGAACCGGATTAGGATTATCTATCGTTAAAAACGGGGTTAATTTTCATAAAGGACAAATATCGGCGAAGAGCAGTCCGGGAAAAGGGGTTACTTTTTTCTTCACTTTGAAAAAGAAACTATAAGGCAGACCTCGAAAATTCCATAACATACGCTTGATATTTAATATTAAAATGTATTTTTGTATTGAACATCATACAATATCATGAGAAATACCTATTTAGTATTATTTATCTATTTAATGATCCCAATGTTTTCTTTAGCGGAAAACACCTATACTACCCAACAAAGGGAAGATAGTCTTTTATCCCTATTAAAGTCCTCGCCAACCGTAGATGAACAGATCAAGTTATATAAAGATTTAGCGACAATGTACAGGCAAACGCCCAAGGAGATTGTTTACCTAAACAAAATGGCGGATGTGGCAAGCTCCACTTTGAAAGGTCATGCTTCTTTATATTACGCATGGGCCAACTTATCCCGCCATTATTACAATATACAAAACAGGGATAGCCTGATTTACTGGTCGCATAAGATAGATTCATTGGCCGCGGCCAAGAATGAGGTTCCAGACGCATTATTCGATGCACGAGGATTCATTTGCCAAATGGATCTATGGGACGGCAATTATGAGTTAGCAATGAACGGGGCGATCAGCCTATACAACTATGCCCGTGATACAAAAAGTGAATATGGATTGATTTGTTGCAATGAGAACCTAGGTTTAATCTATCAAGAGATACATCGGGATAGTGATGCGATAGTAGCTTATCGGGAAGGTCTCGATTTATTACAGAAACGAGGTGACAATCCGAAATTCGAGATGCAATACATGGGAAACCTCATCGAATCTTATCTTCGAACCGACCATTTCACCGAAGCCAAGGAATTATTAACTCGTTACGATGAAATGATCCAAGATAGAGAAAGAGAGAATGAAGAGCAAGGAACCGCTTTCCCCGTGGATCGTTGCCGTGCGTTAATGTATGTTTTTTATGCGGATATGTATGTCCTTCAAGACAAGCCCAAGGAGACATTGGACGCCTTGTTGAAAGCGACACCGATCGTAGAGAAAACCGGAGATGATTATACGGAATTCTGCTACAACTTCGTTTTCGCCAAGTATTACTATTTAATAGGTATGTATGAAAGGGCGCTGAATATCATAGATAAAAATAAATTAACAGAAGAAGATATACGAACCTCGGAGCTGAAAGTCGAGATACTCGAAGCATTGGGACGTTATAAAGAAGCGCTCGCATTTAGTAGAGAAGTTGTAGAACATACCAAGATGTTGCATGACGAGGCCTTCAACCGGCAGATCAATCAGCTCCGGACATTACATGATCTAAACAATCAAGAGATGCAGGCATATGAACTACAGCTACGTGAACAACAACTGCATACCCAAAGGTTGTTAATGATTATTCTACTCGTAGTATCGATCGTGCTTTTAGTGATGCTATACATCGTATACAAGTCCTATCGCTCCGCACGCCGCTACCAACGAGAACTTATGAAAGACAAGGAAGCCTTAGTAGAGTCCGAGCGTCAACTTCGTACAGCCAAAGAGATAGCGGAACACGCCAACCAGATGAAAAGCACGTTTATCGCCAATATCAGCCATGAGATCCGTACGCCACTTAACGCGATTGTCGGCTTTTCGGAATTAATATCCGATGAATCTATTTCCGCTGGCGAAAAGAAAGAGTTTTTCTCCATTATCAACAATAACTCTTATTTATTACTTAATCTGATAAATGACATTCTTGACCTTTCTCGCCTAGAATCCGGGAATATGAAGTTCATTATAGAGAAGACAAGCTTATCGGATTGTTGCCGGAACGCTTTGGCAAGTGTAGAGCACCGGGTCTTTCCGGGTGTTCAATTGACCTATACACCTTCTGAAGACCCCTTACATATCCAGACAGATTCGATACGTCTCCAACAATTATTGATAAACTTATTGACCAATGCCTGCAAGTTCACGAAAGAAGGAGAGATCAACCTATCTTATCAAATAGATGAGGACAAGCAGCATGTACGTATCACCGTAACCGATACCGGATGTGGAATACCGGAGGATAAGCAGAAAGTCATATTCGAGCGTTTCGAAAAGGTAGATGAATACGCGCAGGGTACAGGCTTAGGGTTATCCATCAGCCAAACAATTATCGAGCATTTAGGTGGCTCCATTCAATTAGACCCGACGTATAAGCATGGAGCCCGGTTCATCGTACTCCATCCCTACAACCCTCTTGATAATCCATCATGACGTAAACCACGTCTTGAAATCCGGCACTCTCGCCTTGCTAACCAATATACGCTCCAAGGTCGGTACGATCAAATTGACCGCAAGGCGTCCGTTAAACCAGAGATCGATATCTTGCACCGCCTTTCTGGATATCAAGTACTGACGATTGATCCGGAAGAACAAGGCGGGATCAAGGCTATCGGCGAGCTCATCCAAGGTCTGCGTGAAAAGGTATTCTTTCCCGTCCGTCATCACCGCCTTTACATTTCCGTCCGCTATATAGAAAAATAAGATCATATCCACGGAAACAGGTAGCAGCTTATCCCCTTTCATAGGGATCAAGAAATGCGTTTTATATCCTTCCACCCGCTTCAAGGCTTGCATGACAGCGGAATAATCGATCGCTTCTTTCTCCACAGTCGTCGATTGTAACCGTGACAGCTTATCCAAAGCTTTCCGTATATCATCCGCGTCGATCGGTTTCAACAGATAATCTACGCTATTCACTTTAAACGCTTTCAGCGCATATTCATCATAGGCTGTCGTGAAAATGATCGGGCAAGAGATATCTACATGACCGAAGATCTCGAAAGCCGAACCATCCGCCAAATGGATATCCAGAAAGATAAGTTCCGGCATTGGATGCGATTGAAACCATTCAACACTATCCGTAATACTATCTAGGACATCGATCACCTCGATATCCGGATCAGCCTCTCCCAGCAATGCCATCAAATTACGGACAGCCGCTTTCTCGTCTTCTATTATCAAAGCTTTCATACCAAAGGGATTGTTACGCTGAATATACTAGCATCTTCTTTTATGGAAATATCTTTCTTATACAAGAGGTTATAACGTTTACTCAGGTTCACCAAGCCAATACCGGTGCCTCCGCTATGTGTCAATTTCGGTTGGATGGGATTGCTAACCGTCAAGGAATCATGGTCCGAACGAACGGATATGGTCAATGAATGGCGGTTGCTAATCTCGTTATGCTTCACGGCGTTCTCGATCAAAAGCTGCACCGACATAGGAGGCAGTTGCTTAGACTCGTGCTCCTTCCCTAAGTCTATATCGAAAACTAGATTATCCTCATAGCGCATTTTCAAAAGGAAGATATAAGCGTTCACGAAATCCATCTCCTCCCGTAAAGTAACACTACGGCACTCATTCTCTTGCAAGGTATAACGTAAGACACGGGATAACTCCTGCAAATATTCTTGTGCCTTCCCGGGAGTCTCCCGGATCAAGGAACGGAGCGTATTCAAGGAATTAAATAACATATGAGGATTAAGCTGGCTCTTCAAGGCCTCATATTGGTTCAATAAATTCTCCGCCCGCAATTGCTGGTTCTCGACCTGTACTTGCTGGCTTTGACGAATCAGGTAAATCATATAGCAACTACCCGTAACGACGCACGACATGATAAAATCCCTCAACGGATGCAGATAATGATGCACCAAGGCGTCGATCGCCGGGATATCAAACTGATGGTGCAAGAACACGAAACCCTTTCCTAATAAATTATTCACGCACCAAGTCATTACGAACGAGAGCAGAACCTTCTGCCAAGAGATACGCGCTTTCTGCCGATTGAAACCAAAGACATACGTGTTCATCGCAAATAACAGTAAGAGGGACACGAAGGTGAAAAAGACCTCATTCGCTACATCCAATACCGACATATCCGGAAAAAGAGCGTTCTGCCCGGTAACGTCAAACAACGACACCAATTCCGGGAAATGGATCAAGAAGGCCACCATGATCGATATGATGACCAACGAGAACACATATTTATTCTTTATATTCATTTTCTTCATGAAGACAAAGATAGTCATTTCTTCTCTACCCGTGCGGAAACATACATACCGGGACGAAAACGGGGATTCGTCTCTTTCACCCGAGCGTACATTTCCAAGGAACGGCTCGTCTCGTCCACCTCCTGTCCGATCGAGACCAAGACCGCATGGCAGGTCTCCTTCCCCATTCCATTCACCCGGAACTGCACTTGGTTCCCAATGGATAAGTCCGCTAAATCCTTCTCATAAGCGGTCAGGCAAAGAAGAGTCTCGCCTTTATCGATCACATCACAGATCGGTTCGCCCGCGTTCACGTATTTACCGAGATTAATGGACAGCCCGGCGACATAACCGCTTAATGGCGCTTTTACCTCCAAATAAGGTTGGATACCGTCTTCCAGAAGATCGCCGGCGGAGACACCTAGGATAGCAAGTTGCGCAGCGGCGGCATCTTGACGGCTCTTCATGGAAAGATAATCCGCCTTGCTTTGCTGGAAACGTTTTTGCGAGGCCGCTTCTTGCTCGCTCAAACGCTGTTGCCTTTTATACTCAGCCTCTAAGTATTCCGTTTGGGCATGGGCATCCAAATAGGTCTGTTGCAACGTGATAAAATCCGGATTCTCCAAGCTGACGACCACGGAGCCCTTCTTCACATAATCGCCCGGAAGCAGCGTAGTAGCATGAACCGTGCCTCCCATCGTCAATGTAACCGTAGCCTGCCGCTGCGGGGGAACTACCATGATCCCGTTGAAAGAGGAGTGATTCGGAAGGGCCGTAGCCGAGGAAATCCCATCCACCTCTACGCTATCCACGGATGGTTCGGACGGTACGTTTTCTGCTACTTGAGTAATAGCGGGCCGGGCAGTTATGTCTTGCGAATCGCCCTGTCCTTTCTCCGCATTGTTTGTCATACTGCATGCGGCCAATGCCATAAGAGCCGCAGGAATCCATATCTTTTTCATCTTATACTATTTTTCTGGTTATCTACTATACAACTCCAACTCAAGCGCCGATATATTATAGGCATATACGGCCTCGATATATCCCCGCCGGATCTCCCGGGCGGCGTTCAGGCTTTGGACAAACTGCGTGATATCTGTCTCGCTCTCTTTGAACTGTACCGTCGCGCTCTTCAACAAAGCATCCGCTTCCGGTAAAGCGCCGGTCGTATAATAGCGGATATTCTCTCCTTCCTTACGAAGCGCGACGCTCAACTCCTCCACCTTATTGTTCAATTGACGGATGTTACTCTCCGCTTCCGTGCGGGCGATATAGGAATCGATCTTCGCTTGCCTTACCCGGCTATGCTGCGGGAAGAACAATACCGGGAACGAGATCCCGACCATCCAAGAGTCCAGACCGCTCAACGGGGCTATTTTCTGACGCACATATCCTACCGATAGTTCCGGGAAGAAACGGCTTCGTTCGATACGAAGCATGGCTTTCTTCTCATCGGCCACGCTCCGGAAGTAATTCAGATGGATATCGGACGGAGCGATCTCGGCTACGCGAGCGGGGAATAAAACCAATGTCGTATCCATAGGCAGCAATGGGGAATCCGAATAACAAGTCCAAGAGAAACGACGGGCAGCCAATTGCAACTCCTCCTCCGCCTGCGACAAACGGGTTTGCAGATCGGCGACCAAGGTAGATGACATATTCCGCTCCAATAGCGTGATATCCCCTTGCTCATAACGCAACTGACTTGCCTTTCGCAAACGTCCGGCCCACTCGATCTGCTCTTTATACAAGGCACATAGATGAAAGGCATATTGATAATAAGCCCATGCCCGTTTTACCTCGGCCGTAATCTCCTTCTTCACCAAGTCCCGGTAATATTCTCCCGTGGCGACTTGACGGTTCACCAAGGCGTTCTTATAAAATGGGGTCAATAGAGAGCCTAAGGATTGCGTGATCTCCATCTGATTGTCGTTTCGTGTCTCACCGTTGATCTGTCCCCATGAATAATTAAAGGTGGTCGGTGACACCTCCCAGCTCTCTCCCCGTGAAGCACGACTACGTTCAATGGATGCCGTGGCAGTCTTCAGGCGAGGATGATTCTCCAAGGCGATCGTCACGGCTTCTTCCAACGACACCGTCTGTTGGGCATGCGTGGGGAATAAGATACCTAAAAAAAGAAGAAACGGCAATAGGCGCTTCAACCAGCGTTGGCGCTTCCAAGCGGCCGAGCTATTTACCAACCGATAAAATACCGGGATAATAATCAACGTCAAGATCGTGGAGACAATCAAGCCTCCGATCACGACCGTCGCTAACGGACGTTGCACCTCCGCGCCCGCGGACTTCGCTATCGCCATCGGCACGAATCCTAGAGAAGCTACCAAGCCGGTCAAGAATACGGGGCGAAGTAGATGCGGACATCCTTTCGCGAGGATACGATTCGTTGTCATTTGATATTTAGTTTGTTTCCGTAAGTTATTAAAATGATTAATCATTAATATACCATTCAAGACCGCTACGCCAAACAAGGCGATAAAGCCGACCCCCGCCGATATACTGAAAGGCAACCCTCGTAACCAAAGGGCCAGAATACCCCCTATCAAGGATAACGGGACGGTAGAAAATACCACCAGCGAGTAGGTAACACTCTTAAAGGCAAAGAACAACAGCAATAAGATCAATGACAAGGCGACCGGTATCACGATCGTAAGCGTATCGATCGCATTCCGCAAGTTCTCGAACTGGCCGCCATACTCAAAGTAGTATCCCGGTTCCAGCTTGATATGCTTGTCAAGGGTTTCTTGGATAGTACGCACGACTTTCTGGATATCAGCGTCACGGACATTCACCCCGATCACGATACGGCGTTTCGTGGCATCCCGGTTAATCTGTAGAGGCCCGTTGACCAGCTCGATCGTAGCGACCTCGCTAACCGGGATCTGGATTCCCTCGGCAGTCCGTACAAAGAGCTTATCCAAATTCAGATCCGCCACTTTATCATTATCCAGACGAAGCACCAAGTCGAAACGTCGCTCATTCTCGAAAACGACACCCGCCGCCTCTCCCGCATAAGCCGTACGGATGATCGTGTTCAACTCCTCTATATTCATCCCGTAACGGGCGATCTTGGCACGGTCGTAGTGTACGACCAATTGCGGCAGCCCCATCGCCTGCTCCACGATCACATCGGCGGCTCCCGGTACTTGCTCCACGAAAAGAGAAGCTTCCTTCGCCTTCTTATAAAGCTCCGCCATATCCTCTCCATATAGCTTGATCGCGATATCCGCCTTGGCTCCCGTCATCAATTCATTGAAGCGAAGCTGGATCGGCTGGCTGAAGTTAAACTCCGCCCCCGTAATCGGTTCCAAGGAAGCCTTCATCTTCTCCACCATCTCCGCACGGCTGGAGGCCGAGGTCCATTCCTTGAAAGGTTTCATCACGATCATGATATCTGCGTCTTCCACCGCCATCGGGTCGGTCGGAACCTCGGCCGTTCCGATCTTGGCTACCACGTGTTTGATCTCCGGGAAACTCTTCATCAAGGTCTCTTCCGCTTGCTT
>ULOD01068672.1_pt1 | contig 10749 bp, 7 predicted proteins | sample 1952351 | NCBI WGS metagenome assembly ULOD01 (sample SAMEA4835596, study PRJEB28245) | human gut metagenome | biome: gut microbiome; material: fecal sample | place: Denmark | collected 2008 | reverse complement strand
CTTTAAAAGTACCAGTAACATATGCCCGATACATCTTCTGGATTTTACGATTTGCGATTGCTTCGTTTACTTTTCTTAAAGCATTCGCATTCTTTGCAGCAATCACTAGACCTGTCGTATTTCGATCCAGTCTATGACAAATACTTGGAGCAAAAGAATGTTCCTTATTTGGATCATACTCGTTTTTTTCCATTAAGTATGCTTGTACACGATTTACCAAACAATCTTGAGTTTTGCTTTGATCACTCTGTGACAATAAGCCATATGGTTTATTCACAATCAAGATATTTTCATCTTCATAAATAACATCCAACTCTGATGATATATATTGCGTATCTACTTGTTTCTCTTCTAAAACATCCGGAGGTAAAAACAATAAAATACTATCATTTTCCTGGATTTTCTGATCAAAAGTACAACGTTTACGATTCACTTTTATTTTCTTATTTCGAATCGCCTTATACATCATTGATTTGCCTAGTTTTGGAAAAGTCTTCATCAAAAACTTATCCAGTCTTTGATTTGCATCATTTGAATTGATTCTAATCTCTTTCATAAATTAAATCCAAACTTTCCATTAAACTGTCCATAACCGGTACATTTACACTTTCTAAAGTTGCTCGATTTTGATGCCCAGTAGTCACCAAGATACATTTAGCACCAATACTTTTTGCGACTTCATAATCATGAACGCTATCTCCTACAAAATAAATTTCATCATCTAGGCTACAAGTTTGTTTAAACGCATGAGCTAATTCCACTTTACTTTTTGCATAGATGTCATTGATTCCGTATATCGAATCGAATAAATCATCTACATGCAAGGTTTCCATTTGTTTAAGAAGATAATCCATTTTACTTGCAGAAAGCACGGTTTGCGAAAAGCCAAGATTCTTTGCCTTATTCACAACATCCAATACATCTGAATGTAAATCACAAGCATAGCTTTTTTCTTGATAATCCTCCATATATTCGTGAGCCAACATGGAAAAAGGTATTTTGTCAAAATCAAAGCCTACCCTTTTATAATAATCTTCTATTGGAAAAGTAAATACTTCACGATATTGACTTAGAGTATCCAAAGGTTTCAAATCATGACTGACTAAAAGACGGTTGATACAAGAAAAACATAAGTCAACATCATTCAATAATGTTCCATTCCAATCCCATACAATTTTTACCAAACAATTCACCCCGCACGGTATTATATCACTATTAGAAAAAAATAATAACATTTTATACTAATTAAAACTTTCACAAATATAGTTTTTACTATATAATATTGTATGAGTAAATATGAGGAATTGAATTAGGAGGAAATATGAGAGGAATTTATAACTCGGTAACTGACCTTCGTCGTCAGGTCTTTACTGCCATCGCTTCAATGGCGTACGATGACAATACAGATTATTCTAAGCGTATGGAAGAAATCCCATATGAAATCTTACCTGGTACAAAAGCAAAATATCGTGATAGTATTTTTCTAGAACGTGCAATTATCGGGGAAAGATTACGTTTGGGTATGGGCTTGCCTGTTCGTGATATTACTGAATATACAAACATTTCAGATGGAATTGAAGAAAGTACAATTGCGAAAAAATATTATGATGATCCCCTTATCAATATTATTAAGTTCGCATGTAATGCGTGTCCAGAAAAGAAAGTATTTGTAACAAACGCTTGTCAAGGATGTTTATCACACCAATGTACAGAAGTTTGTCCAAAAGATGCGATTCATATCGTAAATGGTAAAAGCTGTATTGATCAAGAAAAATGTATTAAGTGTGGACGTTGTATGGATGCATGTCCTTATCACGCAATCACTAAATTAGAACGTCCATGTGCTGCAAGCTGTGGAATGGACGCAATCAAATCCGATGCAGATGGAAAAGCAGAAATTGATTACGATAAATGCGTTAGCTGCGGAATGTGTCTAGTTAACTGTCCATTTGGAGCTATTGTAGATAAAGGACAGATTTTCCAAACAATTTATGCCATGAAAGAGGGTTATGAAGTCATTGCAGCCGTTGCCCCTGCTTTCGTTGGTCAATTTGGTCCAGCTGTAACTCCAGATAAAGTAAAAGCTGCATTAAAAGCGGTAGGTTTTGCGGATGTTGTGGAAGTTGCGATTGGTGCTGACTTATGTACAATTGAAGAAGCGGAAGACTTCTTAGTGAAAGTGCCTGAAAAACAACCATTTATGGCTACAAGTTGCTGTCCTGCATGGTCAGTTATGGCGAAGAAAAACTTCCCTGACTTTGCACCATATATTTCAATGGCATTAACTCCAATGGTATTAACAGGTCGTTTGATCAAAAAAGAAAAACCAAACGCCAAAGTTGTATTCATCGGTCCTTGTGCTGCTAAGAAATTGGAAGCAAGCCGTAAATCAATCCGCAGTGATATTGACTTCGTATTAACTTTTGAAGAAGTTATGGGTATGTTCAATGCGAAAGGTATTGCATTAGACCAAATCACTACTTCTGATCCATTAACAGAAGGAACAAATGCTGGTCGTGGATTTGCTGTCAGTGGTGGTGTTGCCAAAGCCGTTAAAGACTTGATTCAAAAAGAACATCCTGGAACAGAAGTAAAAGTTCAGGCTGCAGAAGGATTAAAGAACTGTAAGACAATGTTGATGATGGCTAAAGCTGGAAGACTAAACGGATACCTACTTGAAGGTATGGCTTGTCCTGGTGGATGTGTTGCCGGTGCTGGTACTTTACAACCAATCAACAAATCAAGTGCATTAGTTAAAAAATACGCTACTGAAAGCGATAAGAAAGATGCAGATGAATCTGCATATGGAGATCGTCTTCACGAACTAAGTGAACATTAATCAAAGACGTCCTTAAAATGGACGTCTTTTTTTGATATAATCATGTTTGGAAATGAGGTATGAACATGCATCGTTATTCATATTATAAAACGGCTGCCTGTACTTTAAATGTTTCAATTGGAGATCCACAGGCAAATAAAGAAGAAATTTTAAAATGTATCCAAGAATTGGATTCAGATACACAACTTGTAGTATTTCCAGAACTATGTATTACAGGATATACATGTCAGGATTTATTCTATGAACATACATTATTAAATAGAGCAAAACAAGTTCTATTTGAAATTGTAGAAGAACTACCAGAAAACCTGGTTACAGTTTTAGGCTTACCTTTAGAAATCGAAAACAAGCTTTATAACTGTGCCGCCATTTGTTTCAACCATGATATTCTAGGTATTCAAGTAAAAACATATATTCCTAGCTACAATGAATTCTATGAAACAAGGTGGTTCTCTAGTGCTAGTGAATTGAAAGAAAACACAACATTTACTTATAAAAATAAAAAAGTGCCTGTTTCAAATCATATCGTATTTAAAGATACAACAACATCGGCTTGTTTAGGTATTGAAATCTGTGAAGATCTATGGGTGACAATTCCAGTAAGTTCAACACATGCATTAGCTGGAGCGAATGTATTATGTAATCTAAGTGCTTCCAATGAAATCATCTCAAAAGCAAATTACAGAAGAAATCTAGTCAAAGATCAAAGTGCTAAATGTTATGCGGGATACGTATATGCCAGTGCAGGACCTACAGAAAGTTCAAGTGATTTGGTTTTCTCTGGACACAATTTAATTTGTGAAAACGGGGCTATCTTAAATGAGACAAAAACAGATAAAATTATTTATGGACAAATTGATTTAGACCACTTAAACCATGATCGTCTACACTATAAGACAAGCATGCAAGATTTATTCCATGTAAATTATACAACCGTAGATTTCGCATCAAAACCCATCGAAGAAATTGAATTCGATCGTTATATCGATGCCTATCCTTTTGTTCCAAATAATCAAGATGAAAGAATTGTTCGTTGCTTAGAAATATTACATATTCAAGCACAAGGCTTGGCAACACGTCTTTCTAAGATTCACTGTAAAGACGTTGTGATTGGAATTAGTGGAGGACTCGATTCTACTTTAGCTTTGCTTGTATGTCATGAAGCCTTTAAAATCAACAATTATGATTCAAAAGGAATTCATGCGATCACAATGCCTGGTTTTGGAACGACAAAACGTACTAAATCTAATGCGCAAATCTTAATGGACCTACTTCATGTATCTAGTGAAGAAATTTCTATTGTGGATGGTGTAAACCAACACTTTAAAGATATTCACCATGATCCAGAAGTTCATAATATTACGTATGAAAACTCACAAGCTCGTGAAAGAACACAAATTCTGATGGATTTAAGCAATGCCTATAATGCGATTGTTGTTGGTACTGGAGACTTAAGTGAACTTGCCTTAGGATGGTGTACATATAATGGAGATCACATGAGTATGTATGCGGTAAATGCTAGTGTTCCTAAGACACTTGTTCGTTATATTGTTGAAAGTGTTGCCTTAAAAGATGAAGTATTACACGATGTATTGATGGATATTTGTGATACACCAGTATCTCCAGAGCTTTTACCACCAGATAAAAATGGTAAAATTGCTCAGAAGACTGAAGAAGTATTAGGTTCTTATGATCTTCATGATTTCTTCCTATATCAAATGTTAAGACATCACGATGAGCCTAAGAAAATCTATGATTTAGCTTGTGTTGCATTTAAAGATGTAGAAAAGGAAACAATTAAAAAGGCCATCACAACATTCTATAATCGTTTCTTTACCCAACAATTTAAAAGAAACTGTATGCCAGATGGTGTTAAGGTTGGATCTATTTGTTTTTCACCTAGAGGTGATTGGAGAATGCCAAGCGACGCATCAAGAAATCTATGGACAAAACAAGTGGAGGAAATTTAATCCCCCACTTTTCTTATGCTTTATCTATATTATTTGAAAAGATGTCTGCAACTTCACTCATAATAATATAAGCACCCGAATCGATTTCATGAACTAGTTCTTTCATACGATTGACCTAGTAGCGATTGACCACAAAATAAACTATGGATTTATCGCGTTTTGAATAACCATCCGTGGTATCTACACGAGTAACACCACTTCCAAATGTATCACTTAATGCTTCACATATTTCTTATTGTAAGCATAAATAAATTCATAATACGAGGTGTTGGGTTTTGTTTCATAAGCCCAGCACTCCTTTTTAGGGCTTCATTTTAACATACTCATACACCAAAATCATTTCATTCTCAAATCTTTTAGACAATTTAAAAGAACAGACTATTGTTTAGCCTGTTCAACTATTTCTTAATCAGATTCTACCACATAAGGGATTTCATTTTCTGCAAGAAAAAAATTAGTTGTAATATTTTGCGAATGATGAATCACTCTTAATATATAAACTTTATCACCCATTATTTCATAGATTATTTTATATTTTTTGTATATTGCATATCTAACATTAGTTTCTTTTTTTAGTAATTCAAATCTTGGATATCTTTCTGGCAAATATTCTAAAGATTTAATGAGTGAAACAATTCCGTTTATTAAGTGCCTCACATAATTCAAATCAAAATTATTCATGACATAATACTCATAAATGTGTCGAATATCCAAATTTGCCTTATAGGATATTTCTACTTCAAAATTCATAGTTTTAGATCCTTTTTCAATGATTCATAAAACTGATCAAAAGGAATTGTATTCCCTTTTAAAACTTCATCATGAGCAGCTAATAACTCTTTAGCTAATTCCTCTTTTGTAAGTTCATCTTCATTTAAAATTTTATTTGATGGAATTTTCACATCAAAAGGCAATCCATTATTTAAAATGATTTGATTATAGAACATGTTAATTGCGACAGAAGATGGTATTCCTAATTTTGATAAAATTGCTTCTGCTTGTTCTTTTGTTTCTGGTTCAATTCTTGCGTATACATTTGATGTTTTTGACATAAAATAAGCTCCTTTTTTCTTTATTATAAGTCAATGTACTTACATACGCAATCGATTATCATACATATAATAAAAGAACAGACTATTTTTTAGCCTGTTCTACAATTTCATTGATTCTTTCTAAGACAGGTTCAAAACCTGTTTTTTCTGTACTACTGATACCGAAAATATTCTTCATTGGCAAATGAAGCTGTTGAGAAATATCTTTCAACGCACGAACACGTTTCGTCTTAGGAATCTTGTCAACTTTTGTAGCTACAATAACGATTTGAATTCCAAGACTTTGAATCATTTCAATCATATCTAAATCATCATGCGTGGCGCCATGTCTTGCATCGACAAGTTGTACAACGCAACAAATCTGCTCTCTTTGGTTAAAGTATGTATCCATCATTTTACCCATCTTGATCAGCATTTGTTTAGACATTTTCGCATAGCCATATCCAGGAACATCCACTAACATCCAAGTATCATCAATCTTAAAGAAATTGATCAAACGTGTTTTACCTGGTGTATTTCCAACATAGGCAAGTTTTTTCTTATTAGTCAATGCATTAATAAAGCTTGATTTTCCAACATTACTACGTCCAACGACTACAACTTCTGGTAAATCAGATTCTGGCCATTGTTCTTTTTCAACAGCACTTATCACAAATTCACTGATCATACTATTTTACCAATGCGTTATGTAACACTTGAGATACATTTGAACAAGGAATAAAAGTAACTGCATCTTTTACTTCTTGAGGAACATCATCTAAGTCTTTTACATTTTCTTTTGGAATCAAGATCGTATCAATTCCAGAACGATGTGCTGCCAATGATTTCTCTTTCAATCCACCAATAGGAAGAACATTTCCTCTAAGTGTAACTTCACCAGTCATAGCTAAATTCGCCTTAACTGGAATATTAGAGAAACAAGATACCAATGCCGTTGTCATTGTAACACCAGCACTTGGTCCATCTTTAGGAACCGCACCTTCTGGTACGTGAATATGTACATCATTTTCTTCAAACAATTTAGGATCAATTTTGAATTCATTTGCATGCGTACGAACATAGTCTAGCGCAATACTAGCACTTTCCTTCATGACATCACCTAATTGTCCAGTAAGAACAAGTCTTCCTTTACCTGTAAAGCGAGTTGCCTCAATTTGAAGGATATCCCCACCAAAACTTGTATAGGCAAGTCCTGTTACAGTTCCAACTTGATCTTTCTTTTCTTTTTTACCATAATCAACTTTTTCATTACCCAACCACTCATGAACTAATTTTTTAGTCAATTTAATGCTACGTTTGTTGTTTTTTAAGATAGCCAATACTGTTTTACGGCAAATTGTCGCAATTGTACGCTCTAAAGAACGAACTCCCGCTTCACGAGTATAGTAACGAATTAAATATAGTAACATATCATCATCAATTTTTAACTGAGACGCTTTTAAACCATTTAATCCTAATTGTTTAGGAACTAAGTGATCCTTGGCAATATGAACCTTTTCTGCATCTGTATAGCTTGATAATTCGATAATTTCCAAACGATCTCTTAATGCAGGTGGAATATTCTCTAAATAGTTTGCGGTTGCGATGAATAATACTTTTGATAAATCATAAGGCTCTTCAATATAGTGATCTGAGAATACTGAATTTTGTTCAGGATCCAACACTTCAAGCATTGCACTTGATGGATCTCCCTTATAATCACTTGCCATTTTATCAATTTCATCAATCAAGAACACTGGATTCGTTACGCCTGCCTTTTTCATACCTTGAATGATACGACCAGGTAAAGCTCCTAAATATGTTCTTCTGTGACCACGAATCTCTGCTTCATCGCGAACACCACCAAGTGACATTTTCACAAATTTACGATCTAAAGCTCTCGCAACACTTTTTGCCAAAGACGTTTTACCAACTCCTGGAGGACCTACCAAACAAATAATTGGTGCATTCAATGAATTTGTCATTTGTTTAACAGCCAAATACTCTAGAATACGTTCTTTTACTTTTTCTAGACCATAGTGATCTGCGTTTAAAATAGCTTCAGCTTCATTTAAATCTTCATTGTCCTTCGTTTCTTGCCACCAAGGAAGATCCATTAACCAATCAATATAAGATTTAATAACACCTGTTTCTCCACTTGCCATAGGTAGCATTTCATAACGACTCACTTCATCCGATACCTTTTTCTTAATGTAGTCTGGGTATGGATTTTCAGCTAAACGCTTACGAATCTTAGCCGCATCTTCATCTTGGGCAACTGTATCCCCTAATTCTTCACGAATGACATTCATCTTTTCACGAAGATAGTAATCTTTTTGTCCTTGATCAATTCTTTCTTTGACAGTTTCGTTGATTTGTTGTTCAACTTCACTCATCTTTTTCTCTTTAGCCATATCTTGAAGCAACATCATTAGACGATCATTTACCCCTAATGTTTCAAGATACTGTTGTTTTCTTTCGATATCTAAAGGCAATCCTTGAACAGCTTTATCACTTAAGAATTCACCGCCCATACCCTTTGAAATTTCCATAACAATTTCTTTAGTCACAAAACGATCTTGACCTTGCATACGATCAAGTTCATCTGCGATCATACGAATCAAAGCTTCTTCTTCAACAGCGTCCTGTTTTTCACTTTCAAGAATCTCAACTTCAGCTAAATCACTTAGGCTTCCATTGATCCAATTATTTAGCTTAACACGCTTAATTCCACGAAACTTTACACGTAAAAAGTTATCAAAACGACGAATATGACGAACTTCACATAAAGTTCCTACAGGATATATATCTTCTTTTCCAGGATTTTCTTGTTCAAGTTCTTTTTGAGAAAATAAACAAATCTTTTTATCATAATTATCCTGTGCATTTTCAACAGCATGTACAGAAGTATCCCTTCCTACATCAATCACAATTTCTTGATTTGGATATAGGACAACCCCTCTGGTACAAACTAAAGGATAGGTATTTAATTCCATACGAAAACCTCCTTATATTAAATATGGAAAAAGACGCTAAGCGTCTTTTTTCTTTTACATTATACTACTTTACAGAAGTTTTAATGAAGTCTAATGCTTTTTGATTTGCTAAATCTGCTTTAATACTTTCTGGAGAAATCAATGATTTGATTTTTTCTACTTCCATGTTATACATTTCAGACATTGTAGTAAATTCTTTTTCTACATCTTCATCACTAGCTTCAATGCTTTCAGCTTTAACGATAGCTTCTAATACTAACTGAGTTTTAACACGAGCAGCAGCTTCTGGACTCATTTGAGCACGGATTGCTTCTTCAGTTTGGTGAGTAGCTTCTAAGAATTGTTTAGCAGTGAATCCAGATTGTTGCATACGACCTTCGAATTCTTTGTACATACGATCAACTTCAGCATCGATCATTACTGCAGGGATTTCAACATTAGCGTTGTCACAAACTTTTCCTAACAATTCATTTGTGAAGTTTTCTTCAGCTTCTCTTTCTTTTTGAGCAGTTAAATCAGTTTTTACTTTTTCTTTGTAAGCATCTACTGTTTCAACATTTTCAATTTTTAATTTTTTGATTAATTCATCATTTAATTCAGGAAGATCTTTATATTTTACTTCGTGAACTGTGCAGTGGAAAGTTGCAGGTTGACCAGCAAGTTCAGCTGCTTGGTAGTTTTCAGGGAAAGTAACTTCAACGTCTTTTTCTTCACCTTTCTTAACTCCAACTAATTGTTCTTCAAAACCTGGAATGAATGATCCTGAACCAAGTTCTAATGGATAGTTTTCTCCAGATCCGCCTTCAAATGCTACACCATCTTTTGTTCCAACAAAATCGATAACTACTTGATCACCTAATTGAGCAGCATCGTCATCTTCACGAACAACCCAGTCAGCATAACGATCTTGAACACGTTTAACTTCGTTTTCAACATCTTCTTCTGTAACTTCTACATCCGCTTTTTTGATATCTAATCCTTTGTATTCACCTAAAGTTACTTCAGGAAGTACTGTACATGTAAATACTAATACGGCTTTTTCATCATCAGCTTCTTTAACATCTAAAGTAGGACGAGCTACTAAATCGATGTTGTGTTCTGTGATTCCTTCTGATAATGCTTCATTAGCTACTTCTTCACTAGCCATATCATATAATGCTTTTGAAGAAAGTTGTTTTTTAACTAAAGCATCAGGAATTTGTCCTTGACGGAATCCTTTCAAATTCATGTGAGATTTAGCATAGTTTAATGCTTTTTTCTGTGCTTTTTTCCAAGCTTCACCTTCTACTGTTACTTCTAATTCACCAGTAGAATTTTCTTTCAAAGTCCAAGTACTAGTCATTGTTTTCTCCTCGCTTTTCAATGGATAACTCAATATCCTCAATTCTTTCAAGACCTTGTTTTTTGACAAAACCAGGCCATTCATCGGATTTCTGCATTGCATCATACACAAGTCTACAAATACCTTTCGCAAGCTGGTAAGGATCTTTGTCTTCTTGATCGAATGGTCTTTCATATAAAACTAACTGCATCAAAAGTGACATACAAAATTGAATCATAGTAGGATCCTCATTTGTAAACCAACTTTCGAATAATGAGCTAGCCTCATTGATTGACTGATCTTGCTCCATAGGTAAAATAGCACTCGGTATAAACGTAATGTTCAACCCGGATTTTATCAAATCAAACGGATCATCAATTTTCTGCTCCATTAAAGCTTCAATCAATGTACCCTTATATTCATCAGGTAAATCTGAATCTAGTAATTCCTGAACTTCATCATGACACATTCTTAGATTCATGTTTTCTAAAATAGAAATCGCATAGATTTTTTGTTCTAGAGTACCATGAACATAATCCTGTAACTTGCTGAAATCCATACTCTTACTCTTTTGTTCCAAATAAGGTTTACA
>ULOD01001715.1_pt1 | contig 10771 bp, 5 predicted proteins | sample 1952351 | NCBI WGS metagenome assembly ULOD01 (sample SAMEA4835596, study PRJEB28245) | human gut metagenome | biome: gut microbiome; material: fecal sample | place: Denmark | collected 2008 | reverse complement strand
TTGCCGCCGTAATCCAGCCCGATGTGCTCGCACTCAATAATGGTTTTGCCAAGACGCGAGCCAACGGAAGAAATTTCCAGCTGCTGCTCGGTTTTGATGTTATTTACTTCTTTTTTCAATTCATTAAACCGCTCAATGCGCTCTTTGCTTTTGGTACGGCGTGCTTCCGCCCCGCGGCTTATCCACGCCAGTTCGCGCCGGTACACGTTGCGCAGGCGCTGCGCTGCCCCTGCTGCCGCAATGCGGCGTTCTTCGCGCTTTTGTAAAAACAAACTGTAATTGCCGGTATATAAATAGCCTTCGCCGCCGTCAATTTCCAAAGTGCGGTTTACAACACGGTCAAAAAAATAGCGGTCGTGCGTAACCATTAAAAGCGCGCCCTTGCGTTTCTGCAAAACTTCTTCCAGCCAGGAAACGGTTTCGTTGTCCATGTGGTTGGTAGGTTCATCCAAAATCAAAAGGTCGCTGGGGCGCACCAAAACACCGGCCAAAGCCACGCGTTTGCGCTGGCCGCCGCTTAATTCTCTCATCGGCTGCTGCAAATCGGTAATGCCAAGTTTATCCAAAACTGCTTTGGCTTCGCTTTCCATCTGCCAGGCAAATTTGCTGTCCATCTCCTGCTGCAGGGCCAGCAGCATCTGGCGCGCGGCTTTGTTTTCCGGCTCTGCCTCTGCCTGCTGCACTGCTTCTTCATAACGGCGCACAACGTCAAGCTGCGGCGATTCACCCCTGAACACCTGCTCCAGCACCGTTGCGTCAGGGTCAAAAGCCGGGTCCTGCGGCAAATATTCAATTACGCAGGTGCCGTTTTTGGTAATTTTGCCTTCGCTTGGTTCGCCGGTTGCTATATCGCGCAGTAGCGTGCTTTTGCCCGTGCCGTTAACGCCGATAACGCCTATTTTGTCGCCTTCTTCTATATTAAAACTGATATTTTTAAACAAAGTTCTTACGCCATAGCTATGGCCCAAATTTTCTGCACTTAAAATCATAATCTTACCTCGCTCACAAGTATGTTTATATCTTAACACAAATCAGCGCCAAAAACAAAATCGCCCGGCTTATGCGCAGATTTGCTTGACAAAAAAGCCGTGGCTGATATAATTAATTTATTCAATTGCATAGGCGACGCGGAACTGACGGATATAAGTGGAACTAACCACGTGGACCGCGCTGCTGTAAGATTAGCCGGCCGTCTGGGCAGAGAGAAATGCCCGGACGGCTTTTTGTTTGGTTATTTCTCTCCTTCGTTGCACAGTAAAGGAGATTTTATCATGAAAAACAGATGGCTTATCGCACTGGCAGCAGTAGGCATCCACATTTCCATCGGCAGCGTTTATGCGTGGAGCGTACTTACCCGCCCCATTATGGCGGAACTTGGCTTTACCTTGCAGGAAACAACGTGGGCTTTTTCCATTGCAATTTTGTTCTTAGGGCTTTCCGCCGGATTTTTAGGCGGCTTTGTAGAAAAACACGGCCCGCGCAGAAGCGGGTTTACCAGCGCGCTGTTTTTTGGCACCGGTATGCTTGGCACTGCCCTTGCCGTACATTTAAAAAGCCTTGCGCTGCTGTATTTGTTTTACGGTTTTATCGGCGGCATCGGGCTGGGTGTTGGCTATATAACGCCGGTATCAACTTTGGTTAAATGGTTTCCCAATAACCGCGGCTTTGCCACCGGGCTTGCCATTATGGGCTTTGGCTTTGCAAGTTTAATTGCCGGGCCGTTAATGCAGCACCTTGTTGCGGCTTACGGGCTTATGCAAAACTTTATTATTCTGGGCGCAGCCTACATGGTAATTATGGTGCTTTCCGCCTCGTACTTAGAGCCGCCCAAAACACAGCCGCAGGAGCAGCAAACAAAAAGCGGCTACACCACACTTTTGCAGCCCAAAAGCTATACTGCTGCGCAGGCACTTAAAACCTGGCAGTTTTACGCACTGTGGTGGATATTCTTTACCAACATCACTTGCGGCATCGGGCTTTTGGCAGTTGCTTCGCCCATGGCGCAGGAGGTTGCAGGCATGACGCCGGAAGCAGCAGCTTCCATGGTGGGAATTATCGGGCTGATTAACGGCGGCGGGCGCATTGCGTGGTCTACTGTTTCCGATTATATCGGCAGGCGCAGCGTATATGTTTTGTTTTTCATTATCGAAATTGCAGCTTTTTACCTGCTGGCGCAAACAGCTAATGCCCTGCTGTTTCAGATTTTGGTATTTGTAATTATTTCCTGCTACGGCGGCGGCTTTTCGTGCATGCCGGCGTATTTAAGCGATTTGTTCGGGACGAAAGAATTAAGCGCCATCCACGGCAAAATTTTAACGGCATGGGGGCTGGCAGGCATTGCCGGGCCGCTGCTGTTATCCTACATGCGCGAAACCACCAGCGGCTACACGGCAACGCTGTATGTTTTTGCAGCGGCATTTGTGTTAAGCCTTATTGTTGCGCTTGTTTTAAAATGGCGCACATCGGTGGATATAGAAATACAAAAATATTAAGACACACAAACCCCTGAAAAAATTTTTTCAGGGGTTTATTTTTACATATTCATCTGCTATACTATTTTGCATGGGATAATCCGATAGGTTGGTTCCTCCTTCTTTCAGGGAGGTGATAGCAATGACAACATACGAATCGCTTTCTTTAATGATTGCCTTTGGAACGCTCGTTGCTATCATTATTTCGATACGCAAATAACGGCGTAAAATGAAATAAGACCAGCTATGGTCGAAGCCGGTCTTTCTTTCAACAGTTGTTAACTTTCGAGGAGAGAACCGACACGCGACTACCGGATTATCCCTCTTTCTTTATATTATAATTGATTTTTAATTATTGTCAAACAATAGAGTGCTATTTCTTACTTTACATCTTTGAATTTACTTTATTATATACTAATTTACTCTATTACTCATGTTCATTCTTTGTAACCAAAGAACGAACCAAGAAAGTTTCGCTCCAGCAAAAAAATAAACGGCAAAAGCAGTAAATAAGCTGGCACTTGCAGCTCCTGCGGAACTCGTTTGCTGCGCAAACTCAAACAGTCCTCGGCAAACGCTGCAAGTACCTTAATTATAAGTTTGCCTATTCTTTGAATGTCGCGCTTTGCCCAAATTCGCACTTTAAGTAAATTGTTATGAACAATAGCAATGTTGCCGAAATTTTTAAGAATACAAAATTATAAATTGTATTTTCATAATAAGTATTTGAGAAGTAAGGTTTACGCCAGAGCGCGGCATTAAAAATTTAGCGGTGTTTACTGAAAGCCAATAAAAATTTCCCGATGTTTGAGCGCAGCGAGTTTCGTGGGAATTTTTATTGGTTTCGGCGTACCGCATGCAGATTTTTTTGCTTTAGCAACAAAATCTGTAATTTTTTGTTTGCCGCATGACTTTTCTTGCTTCGTTCTTTTGGTCACTCAAAAGAATGAAGATGTGTAAAAACGTAAATTAAAAAATATTAATGTAAAGACAAAGAGAAAACGCAAATTAAAACTAAATGACATAAACAATAACATATCCACAATTTAACTTGCCAAGCCTGCATATTTAAGAGATAATATATTTATCACCTGTTAATTATGTTTTGGGAAAGAAGTGTTGATATGCAGCAAAAACAAGTAAGTTATCTGCACATGTTCAATGTGTTTTTTAAAATAGGGTTGTTCACTATCGGCGGCGGCCTTGCCATGATTCCCTTAATCCGCGACGAATTTGTTGAACGCCAGGGCTGGATTGACGATAAGGACATTACCGACGTATTGGCGATTGCACAATCGCTGCCGGGCGTTATTGCCGTTAACTCCGCCACTTTTTTAGGCTACCGCCTGGCAGGAATTATGGGCGCGCTTGTCTGCACAATCGGCGTAGTGCTGCCTTCGTTTTTAATTATTTTTGCCATTGCCATGCTGTTTGCTTCCAGCGGACTGGACAGCAACAATTATATTTTAAAATTCTTCGCCGGAGTTAACGCCGCCATTACCGTGCTTTTGGTAGTTGCCACAAAAAAAATGTTTGCTTCTTCCGTCAGCAACAAACTTGGGTGGGCTATACTTTTAATTTCCGTTGCGGAAATTTACGTTTTGGGCTTTGGCATTGCCTCCACCGTTATCGCGGCGGCGCTGTACGCCATTGCCGCGTACCGCCTTTTGGGAAGGAGGGCTGAATGATGGGCATTTACTGGGATTTGTTTTTTGTGTTCTTTAAAATCGGCCTGTTCTCCTTCGGCGGCGGCCTTGCCATGGTCAGCGTCATTCAGCAGGAGGTTTTGGCACACGGGTGGATTCCGGCTGCGGAATATGCGCGTATTATCACCATTTCGCAGATGACTCCGGGTCCGATTGCCGTCAACACTGCAACCTACGTTGGGGCGCGCGTGTGCGGGCCTGATTTTGTACCGGCGTTTATGGGGTCGTTTATCGCCACGCTCGGCGTATCACTGCCTTCGTTCATTATAGTTTATTTTGTTGCCCGCTCGCTGGAAAAATTCAGCCAGTCGCGTCTTGTTAAAGAAGCGCTGTGCGGCATCCGCCCGGCGGTTATTGCCTTTATGATTACGGCAGTAATTTTCTTTTTAGATATTACCATTTTCCAGATAGACAATGCCACCAGTGAAAGCAGCACCTTTAACCCCATTGGCATACCTATGCTTGCCGTGCTGTTTTACCTGCACTACTACCGCAAAGTAGGGGCAATCAGCCTGATGCTCATCAGCGGCATTATCGGCGTTTTAGTATATTGAGTTTTTGATTTTATATAACTTTAAACGGAGAAAAGTGTGGAAAAATATACTTATGTTACTTTAAGGCAAAAGCCGCAGTTCACTTTATGAACTGCGGCTTTTAATTCTTATTAAGTTATTTTCATCAATGGTACTTCTTATGTATCATTTTATCGGTACGTTTTTAACGTAACTTATAAAAATATAAATTACGTTAAATTACCAACTTTATCAGAAGCTCCAGGTCAGGTTAGCCATCCATTTATTGGCTTTAACGGTATCGCCTTTCTGATATTCGTAGCTTAAACCGTAAGTTACATCAGCTTTTTCAGCTTCGATACCAAGTCTGCCGATAAAGCTGCCGCTGTCAGCAGTTTCAAAACCGAAGGTATCGCTTGCGCCATTCAGGCTTACAGTCTGGTCAGTATCACGGTCGCCCATAGTCCATACATAGCCTACTTCTGCAATCGGTTTTACAGTCCAGTCACCACTCTGTACTTCTGCACTGTAAGTTACGCCAACCGGCAGGAGCCACAGGTTCTGGTCATCGGCATTGTATTCCATACCAAGGCTGTTGCTGTAATCGCCTGCGCCAAGGTGCATGTAACGGATACCAGCATACGGTACAAATTTGCCTGCACCGGCTTTATAAGCCTGTTCTGCACGGATACCAATGCTGAATGCGTCAGCGTCGGCAGAAGCTGTAATTTCGTGACCGCTGTTGTTTTGAGTAATATCGTTATCGCTGTGCATGTAGCTGATATCGCCAAGAATTGCGCTGTCGCCATTGTCAATGCGTCCATACAAGCTTGCGCCATAGTATTCTGCATCATTTTTAGTATTGGAAGCAATATTGCTGCCGTTGATGTTGCCATCAGCATAGCTTAAAGCAATGCCTGCGGTAGTTTTACCGTTTTTGTACAGGTCGCTGCCCACTACAATGCCGTTGTACTGTGCTTCGTAGCTGCCATCAACACCACCGAAATCCATACCGTCAATATCTTCTTTGTTATGGATGTAATGTGCCCAGATGTCTTTATCCTGTTCACCGTGGGTTGCAAGGCTTAAATGATGTGCAACAGCGTCAGTCATAGCATTGCTCATGCTGTAAGTGCCGTGGTTAACACCTGCCAGTTCGCCCATGTTGGCAACGCTGTTAAGGGCTTCAACCTGAGCGGCTTTAGTAGCATTGTTGTTGTAGTTTACAGCATCGTTAAAGAAGTCAAATGCTTTATCGCCTTCAGTTTTCTCAGCCAAAGTTTTATCAACAACGCCGTCAATTACTACCGCATTATCGCCGTAAACATTGTTAATGCCTTGGTAACCTGCGATAACGTCAAATTTACTGTCACCGGTAACGCCATCACCTTTGAATACAATCAAAGCATTATCAGAAATAATATTGGCATTTGCCCAACCATCAGTATCTACATCAGAGATTACATGATAAATTTCACCATTTTTAGCGCCATCAATGTAGAGTTTGCTGCTATCAGCAACTTCTACTTTAGTTGCTCCGGTAACAGCTGCGTCATTTGTGCCGGTAATAGTTGTACCGTCAACCATTACAACAGAATTTGCAGCGGCAGTAAAAGTACCGGCATCAGTTACAGCATTCTTTACGTCTGTCAAGTTACCATCAACTACAATAGCTTGATCATTTAAATTAACGCTGCCGTTAATATACAAGCCCGCAATAGCATCTTTGCCCCAGGTTAAACCTGTTTTAGCAAAAGTTTCTTGTGCTTTTTCGTTGTTATCAACGCCAAAGCTCATTACGGAGTTCTCCCCTACAACATATTTACCGTTAAGGGTTACTTTACCGTTAGTTCCGGCAACAGCCATCTTGCTGGCGTCGGTAATTTCAGCTCCGTCTACCCATGTCGGGTCGAGGAATACCGTAGCGCCATTTAATTCTGCATTAGTAACAGTTACGTTGCCTGCTTTATACTTATTGCCAACATTGATAACCGCATCAGATGCACCTGTTAAAGTGTCAACCTTTGCAGTACCGGTAATGGTGGAATTACCGTTTGCAGTAACATTAGTAGTTTCCAAAGTACCATTGCCAACGTTAACAGAACCGCTGTTCAGTTCTACGCCACCGGTTACAGTAGTTTTACCGTTTACATTAAGAGCACTATCTTTATTAACAGTTACACTGCCACTCAAGTTATATACGGTATCACTTGTTGCTAAGCTGTTGCCAACAGTGAAGGAACCTGTTTTTACCCCTTCACCGGAAACATCGGTAGTTGTACCAACTACAACATTAACATTGCCAGCTTTACCATCAACAGTAATCAATTCACCACCGGCACTACCGCCAAGAGTTACATTTTCAGCATTAGTAATAACCATACCGTTAACCATACCGTCAGAACCTGCTGTCAAATTTAACTGGCCAGCACTAAAACCATTAGCTACATTATCTTTAACATCCACATCATCAATGTTTCCGCTTGCTTTATCAGAACCAACAAGTAAGTTATTTGCTTTAACAGTTACCTTATCAAATTCAACATTATCACCAACAGAAGCAATATCAGCAACGCCAATTTCATTCTTGCCTTCCTTTGTAATAAGATTACCAGTCATAACAATACTTGTAGTACTATCATATTCCAAAGCATCAAGTGCCTCTTTAGCAGTCTTTACATAATTAATGCCATATTTTTCATCAGTGAGTTTTAAAGTGCCACCAACATAGCTGATAGCATCGTTGGTTACAGCACCGGAAGTAGAAGCAAGTATATCTTCGTCACGGCTTACATCTACGCCGCGTTCAAAAATTTGGTCGCCCTTGGTTTCGATAACTCCGCTGCCTTGCAATACAATGCCGCCTTTAGTAATTTTGTAACCATATTTTTCAAATTCATCAAGCCAATGATTTCTATCATCTTTGCCAACTAAATATCTTAAATTTTCTGCTTTTAAGGTGCCGCCGTTTATTTCAATTAAACCATCGCCGCTCTCACCATCTTCACTGCCGGTTAAAGCCATAAAGACATCCTCACCATCAAGGGAATAAACAGTATTTGCATCACCGTTTAAATAAATTTTAGCACCTGCTGCTGCAAAAATACTGCCTTTAGTGCTAATGCTGCTGTTGTTAATTGTTACTACGCTGTCATTACCAAAAGCAGATACACCGGTATTAAGAACAGCATCATTAATCGTTACCTTACCGCCCTTTTCAGCATGAACTTCGGTATAGCCATCCGTAATAAAATTACCGTCACTATCTACTGCAATATGACGATCCTCAGAGTGATCTCCTTCAACTTCATAATATTCAACTTCAGTAACAGAACCGCCGTTAATATTAACAAAGGACCCATCATCTTCAGCCATAACATCACCGGTAATATTTACATTTTCAGCTTCAAGGCCACTGCCTTCATTAACTCTAATATCTTCCTGTAAATATTTACCTTCTCCTATTTCATAAGGTTTACCGGAAACAATGCTTCCGCCATTAAAGTATGCTACACCACCGGTAATTATAACAGAACCTTTAATATTAGAATTATTAGTAGTTAAAGACAGTTCATCGCCCGAATGCATATAAATGCCGCCATTAATATTACCGGCAACATTGAGATTAACCGCTGATTCACCGGAAATATCCAACTTACCAATTGTATATGCTCCTGTAACAGTCAGGTCATAACCATATTCTTTAAATTTACCCGGTACAATAACATTCTGACCAGTTAATTCTTCACCAGTTATTGTTTTATTGGAATCAACGATATAATAATCAGCAGCTTCAACTCCTCCATTACTAAAAACACCAAATACACTGGCTGCCAGAACAGTGCATAAAACTTTTTTTGTTAAATCCCGTTTTTTCATCAATTCATCCTCTTTTCTTAAAATTTTAAATTAGTTTTATTTGTAAATAATATACATGCTTTTGTATATTATTTATCAACAATTTTTCAGAAAATTAATCTGCATAAAATAAAAACTAAAAAATCGATTTTTAAACAAATTTTGAATTAGTTAACTATATATGAACAAAATAGAGAGATTTATATTCCTTCCAGTAAATCGTTCGCATTTACTTCTAATGCCTCTGCAATTTTAAACAAAGTTTCCATTGAATAGCTTTGCCCTTTATTACCTCATTCAATTAAACTGAGGTAATTGCTGCTTATTCCTACCATTTCAGCAAGTTGTGTTTGAGTATAGCCTTTTTTCTTTCTGTAATAAGCAATTTTTAAACCGATTTCTTTGTATTTTAAAGCAAACAATCCTCTTTCACCTCTTATTAAAATTATCCCACAAATTAAAATTTAAACAACAAAGCTATACTTTGAATTTTCATACTTATACATGTAACAAACGAATTATACATCTTTATTTGCTGCTAACACTAAAACTTTAGCCTCATTAGTGCCGATTATAAAGATGATTTGTAGTTATAAAAAACAAAAATCCTACTTTGATTTCGTACAACTTAAAGATGCACTTACATTAATCAAAGTAGAATTACTTAAACAACTATTAACTTTCTTTAACGGAGAGATTATCATATAAAAATACGCTAACTCTTTACTGAGTTAGCGTATTTAAAATTTAACCCTTAAAGGTGATACGGTTCCCCGCGGCTTATTTTAAAAGCGCGGTAAATCTGTTCTACTAATAAAAGGCGTATCATCTGATGCGTAAAAGTCAGTTTTGAAAAGCTCCAACGCATATCTGCGCGTCTGCGCAAAGCGTCCGTGTAGCCAAACGCTCCACCTATAACAAAAGCTATATGACTTTTGCCCGCCAGCGCCCAGCCGTCAAACAGTTCCGCCAGCTGCGGCGAGGTTATTTCCTTGCCCTGCAAATCCAAAAGCACCACATAAGCGCTTGCCGGTATGGCGTTTATCAAACGCTCCGTTTCTTTAGCCAGCACCTGCTCTTTTTCGGCAGGCGAAGGGTTATCCAGCATTTTTTCTTCGCCAATGGCAATGGTTTCCAGCTTGCAGTACGGCGTCAGGCGCTTGGTAAACTCGGCAATGCCTTCGGTAAGGTATTTTTCCTTAATTTTACCTACGCAGACGAGGCTGATTTTCATATCAGTTTCCCTCCGGCATTTCCTGCAAAGTTACCTGCAAGGTGCGCTCAATGCCTGCACGCAGCACAACAATGGCAACGGTGTCGCCAACTTTCTTTTCTGCAAGTTTGGTGCGCAGTTCAGGCACGGTTTCTACTTTAGCGCCGTCAAAGGTTAAAATAATGTCGCCGGGGCGCATGCCTGCGTTATAAACAGGGCCGCCGGTAACAATTTTCATTACAAAAATGCCGCCGTGCAAATCAAGGTCAAAGCCATAACGTGCGGAAATATCTTTATCAATCAGGCTGGCGCCGATATAGGGGCGCGCAATGCGTCCGTGCTGGGCAAGCTCGTCCAAAATAGGTTTGGCGGAGTTTACCGGGATGGCAAAACCAATGCCTTCAACGCCGCTTACCGCTACTTTGGCAGAGTTAATGCCTACAACCTCGCCGTCGGCATTAACAAGCGCACCGCCGGAGTTGCCGGGGTTAATGGCGGCATCTGTCTGAATAAGGTTAAACTTGCGGTCGCCCAGTTCGATAGAGCGGTTCAACGCGCTGATAACGCCAACCGTTACGCTGCCGCGGAATTCCAGCCCAAGCGGGTTGCCGATGGCAATGGCGGGTTCGCCAACCTGCAAGGTGGAAGAATCGCCAAACTTGGCTACCGGCAAATCTTCATCAACATCAATTTTAACAACGGCAAGGTCTGTTGCGGCATCTGCGCCAAGCACCTTGCCTTTAACGCTGCGCCCATCCGTCAGGCTCACGATAATTTCCTGCGCACCTTCCACAACGTGGTTGTTGGTGGCAATCAGGCCGCTTTTGTCATAAATAACGCCGCTGCCTGTGCCGCGCTCAGTAAGCTGCACGCGGTTAAAAAAGTCGCGCACATAGGCTTTGTTGGTTATGCCTACAACGGCAGGGCCAACTTTTTGCGCCGCTACCACTACCGGCGTATTGCGCGCGCCGGAAAGCTTTACTTCCTGCTGAACTGCGGCGGCAGGCTGTT
>ULOD01057184.1_pt1 | contig 10777 bp, 11 predicted proteins | sample 1952351 | NCBI WGS metagenome assembly ULOD01 (sample SAMEA4835596, study PRJEB28245) | human gut metagenome | biome: gut microbiome; material: fecal sample | place: Denmark | collected 2008 | reverse complement strand
GCAGCTGATCAGCCGGTTGGCTGATTATGATCGGTGGTTGAGGCATTGAAATGGCTTTGTAGATGATATGAGGGGGAGTAAGAGCAGTGTTATTAAAAACAAGTTGAATCGCTAGGATAAGTGAAATATAATTTGTTCTTTTGTTTGCAATAAAAACTAGAGAATATGAAATCAGAACCTTTTAACCCAGTCCAGTTACACTTGTTAAAGATGTTTTCTTATGCTAAAGACGAGCGTGCCTTGGAAGAAATACGTAAATCTTTGACAGCCTACTTTGCTCAAAGAGTAGAGGAGGATATGGATAAGTTGTGGGATGAAGGTTTGTGGGATCAGGATAAGAATGAGGCTATATTAAAAGAACATTTGAGAACACCTTATAATGATTAATATAGTACTGGATACTAATTGTCTGATTTCATATATTTTGTTAAAAAACTGTTCAATGAATACGTTGAAAGGCTTAGGTTCTGATATTAAGTTAAGATCAATAAAACAAGTGTCTGCTTCTTTACTAGCTGATGATGATGTGCCAGATACTCTTCTCGATTGGACTTCAGAATTTGCAGGACAATGGGAAGATGATCGTACGGCAGATGAGGTTATTGAGGATATACGTGGTGCAAGGACTTCGAATAGGGAAATACAACAATGAAAATCATCAAAGCATTTGCTTCCCTTTTGCTTTCTTGACCTTATTCTAGTGCATTCAGTGCCAAAATAACAGTTATATATTTATAATGGCGAAATCAATAAAAGCGAATTATCTATTTAATCTGATAAATTCCGCTTCCCAACTCTTATTTCCACTCATTACTTTTCCTTACGCTTCTCGTATAATGATGGCGGATGGTATAGGACAAGTGAACTTTTTTCAATCCATTATTTCCTATATCAGCTTGTTCACTTGTTTGGGTATTCCGATGTATGCTATACGTGAGGTAGCTAAAGTACGGGATAATCCGGAAAAAATGACACGGATTACAGTTGAAATATTATTGTTACATGCCTTTCTTACTCTTTTGGGTTATATGGCTGTTGCTGTCATTTGCTTGACGGTAACTAAGGTGCAAACCGATATACCTTTGTTTCTTCTGCTCAGTGCCACCATTTTTTTTACGGCGATAGGTTGCGAATGGTTTTATCAAGGAATAGAAGATTTTAAATATGTTGCTATTCGTGGGATGGTAGTAAAGACCATCTCCGTTATATTACTGTTTCTGCTGGTAAAGTCAAAAGAGGATATTTTATGGTATGGAGCTTATTCTGTTTTAGGCGTACTGGGAGGAAATATTTTTAATTTTGTCCGTTTAAGAAAATATCTGCATAAGGATATGATTGAATTTAGGGCGTTGCATCCTTTCAGTCATTTAAAACCGGCTATACATATTTTTGCTTTTAATGTCATTGTTAGTATTTATCTTCAATTAAACAATGTATTATTGGGTTTTATGAAAGATGCTGAGGCTGTGGGATATTTTACGGCTGCAACTAAAATTCTAGTCATAACTATGAGTCTTTCTAGTTCTTTGGGAGCGGTAATTATGCCACGCACTTCCAATTTGATAGCTGAAAATAAGATGGATGAATTTAAGGTCTTGATTCAGAAATCATACGATTTTATTTTAGCTTTGGCAATGCCCTTGACTGTGGGATTGATATTTACTAGTCCTAGTGTTATTCTATTGTTAAGTGGTGAAAGTTTTGCCCCAGCTATATTAACTTCACAAATAGTAGCTTTGAATATTTTAATGGTAGGCATTTCGGGTGTAATGGGGCTTCAGGTGCTTTATCCGATGGGTAGAATAAATATTGTTATTCTTTGCACATTCATAGGTGCGGTAGTGAACGTGGTGTTGAATGTATTACTGATTCCTGTTTATGGACATAATGGTACGGCAGTGGCTTATATGTTGGCGGAAGTAGCTGTTACTGTTTCCATGTTCATTATTGGGAGAAGGTATATTCCTATTCAGTTTTTTAAGAAAGAACATTTGCATTATGTGTTAGGAAGTGTTGTGATGGGAGGCTGTTTGTATATTCTTTCACAATTCTATTTAGGAAGTATGAAAACATTAGTGGTTATGATTATTGCTGGTTGTTTAGTTTATACTCTCATATTATTAGTATTGAAAAATTCTATTAGTGCATTGTTTTTTGAAATGATAAAAAGATCATTTATAAAAAGAGAAGTCTTTAAAAAAAAAATGGGATGTAGATAATGAATATAAATATGTTATGATATATAGGTATTAGGTAATATTTTGTATGATGGTAAAAAAAATACCAACTTATAATACTATATCTTTGAAATAGTTATAATTAGGCATATCTGTTTTGTGTTAAATTTGAAAATAAAATTTCTTTTTTAATGTTTGTATATGGCTAAAAATAAAAATGAACATTTTTGAATAGAATATTATAATGAATTTTAAGTAGAAAAATGGTTGATGAAAATATTTATAGCAGGTTAAAGAAGATACAAATTTTAGTCTGTGCACATAAAAAAGACCCCAATATAAGGAACGAATATCCCTATAAAGCAATACAAGTGGGAAAAGCTCTTCATCCCAAAGAATATTTTGGCTATTTGTGTGATAATGAGGGAGATAATATTAGTGAAAAAAATTCCAGTTATTCAGAGTGGACGGCATTGTATTGGGGGTGGAAAAATATTCATGATACTAAATATTTGGGACTGTGTCATTATCGTCGGTATTTTGATATAGACATAACTGACGAGAGTATAGAGAAAATAATGAAAAATTGTGATATGATTGTCATAAAGCAGACTTATCCAATGATTTCAAAATCTGAACGTCCTTTAAATCTTATGATTCAAACCTCAAAAGAGGATTATTATATTTTTCTTGATACGTTACTTGAAATCCATTCAAGTTATAAACGGGAGATATTGAATTATTTTTATAATTCAAGAACTAGTTTCCCTTATTCAATGTTTATAGCACGAAAAGAACTTTTTGATGAATTCTGTGAATTTATATTCCCTGTTCTTTTTAGTGTGGAGGAAAAAATCAAAAAACATGGTTATACTAGACAGAGGAGAGTAATGGGATATTTGGGTGAATATTCGTTGGGACTTTTTATTGCATGTAAACATCTTAGATATTATTCTGTTCCACTCAAATTTTATTCTGATAAAGAAATATATCCCAAAAATCTAACTCGATATTATGTTCGTAAGTTGAAACAATTTTTATGGAGATATATTTATCGAATAAAAGAAATTGGTAATTCAGTACCCGATGAAACTAGTTTGCTTCCGGAAGATGTAAAAGTAGGTCTGAAAAATGACAACATTGAAATGAAAGTGTTGCAATAATATGTACTAATATGTTTTACTCAAGATTTAAGTGCTTAATTTATGAGTTAATATAAAGTTTATATTTTAGTACTAATGGAAAAGCTATAAATAGTAAAATATGTTACGTGTAAGAATGAATTGTCAATTTTGTTGTATAACATTTCTTTTATTGGTATTAACTACTTCATGCTTTTCATATATTTATTGGGATCCTACATTAGGTGGACAAATATTAAGATGTTTTGATTTTATCTTTATATATATTTTTTTTCAGAATAAGAAAAAAAATATTCATGCAAATTTTAAGAGGGAGGTTGATTGGATATTTAAATTGGCTTTTTTATCTGTAATTGGCAATACATTTTTATATCATCAATCCCCGATACAAAACATTGTAGATACATGTTCTCATGCTTTTATGTTATATTACTTCTTATTGCATTTTTATGGTATCAAAGAAAAAATAATTATTACAATATTAACAATACTAGTTTTAATGATATTGTTTATTCAACTAGTACAACAATTTACATTTCCTATAGCACCATTTGGGGTTGATATACAAGCAGAAGCAGCGGATAATGTAATTGAAATTCGTAATGGATTATTTAGATTTAGAATAGAAACAGTATGCTTTGCAATGCTAATAGTCTTTTTTTATTGGGAACAATTATTGAAAAAAATAAGACTTAGGGCTATAATTTTATTCGTTTTTTCTTTAGCTAGTATTTATTTATTTCTGACAAGACAGATTATTATTGCAGTATTATTTTCTATTTTTCTTTCAGTTTTTTTAGTAAAAAATCGAAAATTGAAAATTTGGACGTTATGTTTGTTAGCTGTTTTGTGTGTCATCTTTTATAATTGGGGAAATTTATTTTTTGAGGAATTAATAGAAAGTAGTAGAAATGAAACTAATAATGATAATATAAGAATACATAGTGCATTCTTTTTTTTAGAAAAGATATTAGCAAATCCTATTAGTTTTTTCTTGGGAAATGGAACTCCGAAAGAAGCAGTAAACTGGGGATTAAAAGAAGGTTTTTGGATATCAGATGTCGGATTTATAGGAGAATGTTTTATATACGGTTTTTTTTATATCGCTGTTTATCCTATTATACTATGGAAAGTATATAAGTATAGAAATTGTGTACCTCTTTATATAAAAATGTATATTATATCAACTTTTTTAATTAGTGTTATGATATTTCCATACCGAACTCGTGTTGAATTTATGATTTGGTCAATGGTATTATATATTTGTGATTTGCACATAAATAATTCAAAATTGAAATATCAATAAGAATATGGATGTTTCTATTATTATAGTAAATTATAATACAAAACAAGTAACTCAGAGTTGTATCAATAGTATAGTTGAACACTCTCATGGTTTTTCTTATGAAATTATACTTGTAGATAATCATTCTACGGATGGGAGTTATGCTTTGTTTTCAAACGACGCTCGCATAAAGTATGTATACAATGAGAAAAATGTAGGCTTTGGACAAGCTAATAATATTGGATATCAATATTCAACAGGAGATTTTATATTTTTATTGAATTCAGATACGCTATTATTGAATAATGCGATAAAATTATTTTATGATAAGATGCGGATATTGCCACTTGAGATTGGTTGCATAGGTACAATGTTAGTTGATGGAAAAGGGGATGAATCTCTATCGTATGGAAAATTTCCAACTGTCTGCAGTTCTTTTTATCATTTATCTTTGTGTGAAATATTTAAATTAGATTCTCATTTTTATCGTTATTTCAATTATAAAGGTAAACCGATTGATTGGATGGAGGTTGAATATGTAACGGGGGCAGATATATTTATTCGCCGTAGCATTATTGAAAAATATGGGCTGTTTGATCCTGCTTATTTTCTATATTATGAAGAAACAGACATGCAAAGAAGATATTTCTCTTATGGTATAAAAAATGCAATAATTAATGGTCCACAGATCGTTCATTTAGAAGCGGGTAGTACAAAAAATAAGGTTGTAACGTTAGATAGAATCTGTATTCCTTATGTTAGTTGTTTTTTATTTTTAAAGAAATGGACTTCTTTATGGAAGTATATTTTGTTTCGGATTGCATTTGCTTTAACTCGCTTTCCTCATTTATTTTTTAACGTGAAATTTCCTTTAAAAGATAGAATCAAATTGCTTAAAAAAGTATTAATATGATACCTAAAATAATACATTATTGTTGGCTAAGTAAGGATCCTATTCCTAAAGATATGCAAATGTTCATTGATGGATGGTATGAGAAATTGCCAGATTATGAGTTTATGCTTTGGGATTTTAATCGTTTTGATATCCATTCATCTCAATGGGTTAAAGAAGCATTTAGTAAAAAGAAATATGCTTTTGCAGCAGATTATATACGATTATATGCGTTATATAATTATGGTGGTATATACATGGATATGGATGTTGAGGTTTTGAAATCTTTTGATCCTTTTCTTAAACTAAAAACAATGATATGCTTTGAAAATTCCAAACAAGGTCTTGAAATGGCTACTTTTGGAGTGGAAAAAGGAGCAGCGTGGGTAAAAGAATGTTTAAAATATTATGAAAATAGACCATTTATTAAAGCGGATGGAATGCTTGATACGGTAACATTACCATTTATAATTCAACAAATTTGTTTAAAAGATTCTTATCATTTGGAGCATGCGTATAGTATAGAGGAAGCATTGCAAAAGGAAATGGGTAGCACTTTGGCTGTATTATCAAGTGATTTTTTTAGTCCTAAAACAACTTTTAGAGATGAAAAGATTGTTTTGACTTCGAATACAGTGAGTATCCATCACTTTAAAGGGACATGGCTTCCATGGTATTCTAAGATTGAAAAAAGAGTAAGTAATGCATTAGGATTTGAGTCGAAAGATTTTATAAGAGCTGCGATATATAAAATTCAGTTGGAAATCGCTAAGCGTAAAATTAAAAAGTAGGATTATGAAATTATCAATAATTGTTCCTGTTTATAATGTAGAAAAATATATTATAAAATGTATATCCTCTTTACTTTGTCAGGATTATGCTGATTATGAAATAATCATAGTTAATGATGGTACAGAAGATAGAAGCATAAAATTAATTCAGCAGAATTTTGATGATTTAAGAATCCGAATTATTAATCAGGAAAATCAAGGACTATCACAGGCTAGAAACACAGGAATGAAAGAAGCTTGTGGAGAATATGTGTGGTTTTTTGATTCGGATGATTGGGTGAGTGAAAATGTTTTAGGGAATATAGTTCAATCTCTTAAAGATTGTGATATTTTGTATTTTACTCGTTCTTACGAGGAAAATAGTGATGGAATAACTAAGGAAAAGATAGAAACGATGTGTCATTCAAGCAATGGCCGGGAATTGTCTTTGCGAGAATATCCTCATTGTGTTCCATTCTTTATATATTCTAGGGAGTTCCTTGTCAGAAATGGACTGTCATTTGCAAAAGGTATTTTTCATGAAGATTCTCTTTTTACCCCTTGTACTCTCTATATGGCTAATGAAGTATGCCCATATGATATTCCTGTTTATCATAGATTGGTGCGTGAGGGATCTATAACTCATTATGTGAACCCTAAACGTTGTTATGATTTATGTTTTGTTATCAATGAATTGCTCTCTTTTTCTTCTAGGTATGTATGTTCAAAGGATAAGAAGAGTTGGAGGAATTGTGTTGCTGATTGTGTGAATGAACTTTTATTTTTAACTAAAAGTTGCGATGACGCTACTTTATGTGATTATGTCAGAAACTATGTGAACAGAAATCACTCTATTATATCTTCTTTAATTTGTGCGAAGAAACGTAATACTCGTATTTGGGGATATTTGTCCAAGTTCAGTGGTGGTGATGTTTATAAGGTTTATAGTGTCCTTTTTAACTTACGTTGCAGATATAGGTTTTATAAAGAAAAGTAAAACTATTAATTATTATGTAGTTAGAAAGGATATCATCCTTACTTAGGAGTCTCTCAATGGAGGGTTGAAAACTTTGAAAAATTAAAATGAAAAGAAATTTATCTTTTGATTTCATACGTTGTGTTGCAATTGTATTTGTTATTTGTATTCATAGTATGGCATTGATAGATGGAATGGTGAATTTATCAATCTTTCCTCGTTTAGTGAAAACTGTATTAGATACTTTTATATATTCAGGAGTACCTTTGTTTATTATGTTAAGTGGTAGTCTGCTTCTTACAAAAGAAGAGTCGTTATCTGTTTTCTTTATTAAAAGAATACGTCGTATATTGTTACCTTTCTTTTTATGGAGTATGCTTGTATATGCTATTTTATATGTACAAGAGGGGGGGAGAAATCCTATGGAATGGTTTACTTTTTTTATATATAAATATGTGACAAGCGGTGTGTATGGTATTTATTGGTATGTATATCTGATATTAGGTTTGTATTTGATAACTCCACTTTTACGTAAGATTCTAAGTGGCGGTGATCGTAGTCTTGTTTTCTATATGGTAGGATTGGTTATCTGTCATTTATCTGTTTGTCGAACTTTTTCCCAACGTGAGTGTTACAAATCGTTTTGCCTGTCAGAATTTACTTTATATATTTTACTTTTTATGGGGGTATATAATTCGTGTTTATTTACAACCTTTGGCGTATTTTAAAGTTATAGCAAGAATCGGATTAGGAATTTCATGTGGTGTATTTATGTTGACTGGATATGTTGGTATACCGCTTTGTAATTTGCAGTTAGTTGTTAGCACATTGTTTTTGTTTAGTGTGATGGTAACAATGAAATTTAAACAGAGTGGCATATTTTCTGATATTATACGATATATAAGTAAAACTAGTTACGGTATCTATTTGAGTCATTTCATGTTTATTTCTTTGTTCCTGAAATTTTCGTTTGTTTATCATATACCTATAGCTATAGAACCTTTGGTTATGGTAATGCTTGTATTATTTGCAGAGTGTATTCTAATGTATGCTATTATTAGAATGCGGTTGGATAAATGGTTAATATAACTCTTGTAACTCATAAAAAAATAGCAGTTTATGCGTAACCTTATGTTTGGAGTGTGTATAGCTCCATACCGAATAGATTTATATAATTATTTATATACTCATTTCAATTGTGAAATTTATTTTCAATATGAAGATATGATTCTACAAAATTTCAATATGGAATCATTATATAATCAGTGTTGTTATAAGCCCCATTTCTTGAAATGCAGGACTTTGGGAAGGAGAAACATTGTTCATGGATTGAGAAAAATCATAAAAAAATATTGTCCAGAGTATATATTTGTCCCGGAGTTTTCCATATTAACCATTCAGGTATTATTAATTAAATACCTGTATAATTATAAGTATAAAGTTATATCTATTTGTGACGACAGTTATGATATGCTAATGGGGAATGATTTTTCCATTCAGCACCGATGGGCACGGAGAATCATTACTCCTCTATTGGATAATCTCTTTTTGGTTGATAATAGAGTGCATGTTTGGTATCAGAAACACTATAAAAAAGGTGTGTGGATGCCTATTATTTCGGATGATATCAAAGCTAGAAGAATATATGAAGCCTTGTTACCGTTGAGCGTGAAAATAAATCGAGATTATGGTCTGGAGGGGTATAAAGTGATTCTTTTTGTGGGTAGACTCGTTGCGTTAAAAAATGTGTCCTCTTTGATAAAGGCATATTCACCATTAAAACAGATGGCTAAATTGGTGATTATTGGTGATGGGGAGTGTAGAGGAGATTTAGAAAAATTAGATAGAAAGTTGGAAACAAAGGCTATTTTTGTGGGAAGAAAAGAAGGGGATGAGTTGTTGGCGTGGTATAATATAGCTGATATTTTTGTTTTACCAAGTGTTCAAGAAGCATTTGGAGCAGTAACGAATGAGGCTTTGCTTGCAGGGTGTTACACTTTAGTTTCAGAGAAAGCGGGTTCTTCTTCTATTATACATTCAGGTTTTAATGGGGAAATTTTTAACCCACACTCTACTATAGAACTGACCCAACTTTTGAAGATTCAAATAAATAAATTGGACTCTAAAGATAATATAAAATTGAAAGATAATTTAATGCCTTATTCTTTTGTAAATATGCTTGATAGAGCATTACAAGGTATAGTTGGTAGTTGAAGATTATTATTGATATCAATTAGTATAATGAAACCTAAAATCCTTTTTATTCTTCATCTTCCTCCACCTATACATGGCGCAGCCATGATGGGGAAATACATTCAAGAAAGTGAGTTGGTAAATTCTTCTTTCGATTGTTTTTGTATAAATTTAGCTACAGCAGGAAGTTTGTCTGATATTGGGCATATAAGTTTAAAAAAGCTGTTGAAGTATTTCTTTCTTCTAAAGCATATTTCTCACGTTGTAAGAGAAATCCGTCCCGAATTGGTTTATATCACTCCGAATGCCGGAGGAAAAGCCTTTTTTAAAGACTTTATTGTAGTGCAGATGCTGAAAAGTATGGGGTGCAAAGTCATAGCTCATTATCACAATAAAGGCGTTTCGGTTTATCAGAGTAAATGGGTTTATAACTTCTTTTATAAACGTTTTTTCAGCAATCTGAAAGTAATTCTGTTGGCAGAGAATCTTTATAAAGATATAGCCAAGTATGTAAAAAGAGAAGATGTGTATATTTGTCCGAATGGTATACCAAACTTACGTAAAGGAGAATTTGAAGCAAGACGGAAAAACGAAGTCCCTTATCTACTTTTTCTTTCTAATCTATTGATAAATAAAGGAGTGTTTGTATTACTTGATGCGTTAAGAATATTGAAAGAAAAAGGGTATCTTTTTAATTGTCAGTATGTAGGTGGAGAAACAGCCGAGATTAATGCTGTACAGTTTTCAGAAGAAGTGGATAAACGGGATTTGAATGATAGGGTTGCTTATGTCGGTCGAAAAGTAGGAGAAGAAAAAAATGCTTTTTTTCAACAAGCAGATATATTCATTCTTCCAACAATGAATGAGTGTTTCCCTTTGGTCATTTTAGAAGCCATGGAATATAAATTGCCGGTCATCTCAACCAATGAAGGCGGCATCCCCGATATGGTGAAAGATGGAGAAAATGGCTTGATTTTTGAAAAACAGAATCCGGTTTCGTTGGCTGATTGTATTGCGAAGTTGTTGGATGATGAGGAATTAAGAGTTAAAATGGGAAATGCCGGTTATGATAAATTCTGTCGTGAATTTACTCTACAACAATTTGAGCACAGAATGCTGGATATATTATCCCAAAATCTTCCTCAAAAGGAAAAAGAAAACTAATTTTTAAAGGTAGAACTACAATATTCATGTTATTGAAGTTAAAAAACTTACCCTTGTTGGAAAGCCATCGAGGGCTGACCACTTTGCCTTACCGGCAATGTGACTCCTGATCATAACACCATCAATGCCCATTCCTACAACACCGCCCAGAAAGACAAGCTCTTTGCCGAAGCTTTGC
>ULOD01044068.1_pt1 | contig 10785 bp, 10 predicted proteins | sample 1952351 | NCBI WGS metagenome assembly ULOD01 (sample SAMEA4835596, study PRJEB28245) | human gut metagenome | biome: gut microbiome; material: fecal sample | place: Denmark | collected 2008 | reverse complement strand
TCTGCTTCCAAAACGGCAAATATAGTTAAACAGTGAGGGAGGGGATTTTATGAATTTTAATGAGGTCGCTTTTGAATTTGCGGCAGGTCGTGTTGATCAGCTGCCTGAATCCGATATGCCTGAAATTGTATTTTCAGGTCATTCAAATGTAGGAAAATCCTCTCTTATCAATAAACTTGTTCAGAGAAAAGCCCTTGCAAGGGTAAGTGCTCAGCCGGGTAAAACGGCTACTATCAATTTTTATAAGCTTAAAGAGTTTCGTATGGTTGATTTGCCGGGCTACGGTTATGCAAAGGTATCAAAAGCAGAAAAAGACAGATGGGCGAAGCTTGTGGAAGGCTATTTTGCACAGGACAGACAGCGTCCGCTCGTTATTCAGATTCTTGATTTGCGTCATCCTCCTACTGACGATGACTTGCATATGATAGACTTTCTTTACAGAGGCGGATTTAACTTTGCCGCAGTTCTCACAAAGAGCGATAAACTCAAAAAAACTGCGTTTGAAAAGCAGATTGAGTATTACAAGGAAATTTTCAGTACAATTGAACATGTTCCGCTGATACCGTTTTCTGCACAGACAGGCTTAGGAAATGATGAGATAAGGAAACTTATAGAAGCTTCAATAGCAAATTTTAAAAATACGGAGGTATGAGTAAAATGTTCGTTAGCGAATGTCTTAATGTGAACAATAAGGGACATCTTACAATCGGCGGTTGCGATACACTCGAACTTGCCAAAGAATTTGGTACACCCTTATATGTTCTTGACGAAACAACAATCAGAAATGTGTGCAAGGCTTATGTAAAGTCCTTTGAAAAGTATTACCACGGTAACGGTATGCCGTTGTATGCGAGCAAGGCTCTTTCCTGTAAGGAGCTTTGCAGAATTGCAAAGGAAGAGGGACTCGGTCTTGATGTAGTATCAGGCGGTGAGATTTATACAGCCGTACAGGCAGGCTTTCCGATGGAAAAGGTTCACTTCCACGGAAACAATAAAACTGCTGATGAAATCAGATTTGCACTTGAATCTAATGTAGGAAAGTTCGTTGTTGATAATCTTTACGAACTTGAACTCCTCAATGAAATTTGCGGCGAAATGGGTAAGAAAGCTAATATTTCTTTCAGAATCAAGCCCGGTGTAGATGCTCATACTCATAACTTCATCAGAACAGGTCAGATTGATTCAAAATTTGGTTTTGCTCTTGAAACAGGCGAAGCTTTTGAGGCAGTTAAAAAGGCACAGATGTATGATAATGTAAATCTTACGGAACTTCATTGCCACATCGGTTCACAGATTTTTGATATTGATCCGTTTGTCACTGCTGCTGAAATTATGCTTGACTTTATGGGCAAGATTCACGATGAACTCGGAATCGTTATTTCAGAGCTTAACCTCGGCGGCGGTTTTGGCATTATGTACACAAAGGATGATGAACCTGTTCCTTACGAAAACTATATGGAAAAGGTTTCTGAGGCTGTTAAGGCAAAGGCTAAGGAACACGGACTTCCTGTTCCGTATATCTTTATTGAGCCGGGTCGTTCAATTGTCGGCGAAGCAGGTATTACGCTCTACAAAGTTGGCGGAAAAAAGGAAATTCCTAATGTAAGAACATATGTATCCGTTGACGGTGGTATGACAGATAACATCAGATATGCACTTTATCAGTCTGCTTATACCGTAGTAAATGCAGGTAAGGCTGACAAAGAGCCTGATGAAATCGTAACGGTAGCAGGTAAGTGTTGCGAGAGCGGCGACCTCGTTCAGGAGCATACAAAGGTTGCTAAGGTTGAAGTAGGCGATACACTTGCTGTTCTTTCAACAGGTGCTTACAACTATTCTATGGCATCAAATTACAACAGAATCCCTCGTCCTGCAATCGTAATGGTTAAAGACGGCAAGGCAAGAGTTGTTGTTAAGCGTGAAAGCTACGAGGATATAGTAAAGAACGATATCTGATAATCGAATTTTAATTATTGTGCAACACCGAGCCGCTGAATTGTGTTCGGTGTTGTGTAGATTAGCGCATAGATTCGGAGTTGAGTATTGTGTTTAGGATAAGAAGTTTTTTTAAGGAACTTGAGCCGACACGACAGATGTCTGAGGCATTTAGGAATTGCATATTTCTTGCGTTATCAGGCGGATTTCAGGATGCATATACATATTTTACCCGTGACGGAGTATTTGCAAATGCACAGACGGGTAACGTTGTGCTTATGAGTACAAATTTTATGACAGGAAAGTGGGAAGAGGGACTTAAATATCTTTTTCCTATTCTTGCGTTTGCGTTAGGTGTTCTTGTTGCTGATTTGATACAGAAAAAGTTCAAGTATTCAAAAAAGATACATTGGCGGCAGGGGATACTTTTGTTTGAAATTCTCATATTATTTGCAGTCGGTTTTATGCCGAAGAGTATGAATACTATTGCGGCGGTAATTGTATCCTTTTCCTGTGCAATGCAGGTACAGACCTTCAGAAAGGTCAGAGGATATTCTTATGCAAGCACAATGTGCATAGGCAATTTGAGAAGCGGTACGGCAGCTTTGTCGGGTTTTATACACGATAGAAAGCCGGAACAGCTCAGACAGGCAATGTATTATTTCGGAGTAATATTTTTCTTTGCCCTTGGTGCAGGTTTGGGCGGAAATCTTTCGTTGTCGTTTGGAATGCATATAATCTGGATTTCATGCGGACTGCTTCTTGTAAGCTTTCTGATGATGTTCAAGGAAAAAATTCAATAAATAAATTTATATACAACACAGCCGTCAATGCTCACTGAGTAATTGGCGGCTGTGTTTTTAAAATTTATCTGTATTTTTCTGAGTAAGTTATTGAATTTGCTATAGCTCTATGCTATGCTATAATTGATTGATTAGTTAATAAAAGGAAGCGAACTTTATGAGAACAACAGAGGAACAGCACAACGAGCGTAAGCGTGAAATGATGGAAAAATGCTTTGAATGCTATGCTGAAAATGGGCTGACAGGTACGGGTATCAAGGCTTTGGCGGCAGCGTGCGGCTGTACAACGGGAAATTTAATGCTTGAACAGAATACAAATTTATTGTGATGATAAACAGCTTTACAGCTATGTAAAAATTTTTATAGAGATATAATGATGAAATATAAAATATCGAAATAAGAATAAACCTCCTGCACAGAGTAAAATCCGTTGCAGGAGGTTTTGTTGTACGAAAAATTATATGGGCTTAATTATTGGCATATTTGTTGGAATCTATATGTAAAATTTACAGAACCTGAAAATATGCATTATTGATACTTTGTCGTGACAGGCACACATCAGTTCTTGCTGTTTGCAATTGCCTGATCAATCAACTTTTGCAGCTTTTCGGACTGCTTTTCGGAGGTTATTGCACCGACAATAGGCTCTCCTACAATATTACCGTTTTTATCGACAACATAAGTTGTGGGGTAGGAGTACAATCCGGATGTGAATTCTCCGGCTTTACTTTTTGAATCAAACCAAATGTTTTTGTAGGTCACACCCTTTTTTGCCAGAATATTCTTTGCGTCAGAGATAGCCGTTTTGTCACCGTCAAGTGTAAATGAATTGATTCCGACTACTGCTCCGCCTTTTTTTGCAAGCTGTTTATTCAGAGCTTCCAGGTCGGCAAGTTCTTCCACGCAGGGATTGCAGGTGGTAAACCAGAAGTTTACTACAGTAACGTTATTTTTTGCAAAAAGCGTACTGCTCTTAACTTCGTTTCCGTCAAGATCCTTGCCGTCAAATGTCGGGAATTTCTTCAGATTATCCTTTTCGATGGGCTTACCGTTTTCCGCCGGAACGCTCATATCTCCATCAGATGGTTTTTGTCCGCATCCGGGAAATTTTTGTTCCAAAATCGTCAGCTTTCCTTCAATTTCCTTAATCTCTTCGGCGCTTTCATTAAGCAGCTTCAACTCATCTGCACTGAACTGATCCTTGATACCGTCAATCGTTTTCAGAAGAAAATCACCGTAGTTTCCGCCGTCCTCAATCATCGCCATACCCTTATCGGCTGAAATAAATACCTTTTCCCAAAGTTCGCTGTTTTCGGAAAGAATAGCATTTTCCTGTGCCATCAGTTTTTGATGCAGGTCGGCGGCCTCGTCTTTTGTGTTTGGATTCACAGCTGTCAGCATAGCCGTTTCGCTTTTCTTATTTGCGGTAGTATTCGTCGTATTGCCTTTGTCTGTGCCACAGGCGGCAAAGCTTAACAACATCATCAAGGCAGTCAGTAAGGTTAAAATTTTTGTTGTTTTCATGGTATTTACTCCTTTTCTGTTTCAATTTCTGTTTCAATTTTTTGTTTTGCTGTTTCCGCTTTTTCAGCGGGACAATCATTTTCTTTTCCTTTGCCAAAGCCGTAGCGAAAGCTGACCGCCTTGGTAGGACAGGCACGGATACACTTACCACAGCGTATGCATTCGGTGTGGTCGGGAGTTTTGGTTACATCTACATCCATCTTGCATACTTTGGCACACTTTCCGCAGGAAATGCATTTGTGTTTGTCTACTTTCATTCCGAAAAGCGACACCTTGTTAAGCAACGCATAAAATGCACCGAGAGGACACAGCCACTTGCAGAACGGTCTGTAGAAAAGTACACTCAGTACGATTACCGTAATCAATATGCCCAGCTTCCACGAAAAGAGCGTACCCAGCGCGGCACGGATTCCCGAATCGACGGCGGCAAGAGGGATTGCCCCCTCGAGTACCCCTTGAGGACAAAGATACTTACAGAAAAAAGGATCTCCCATACCCACATCGTTTGTAATGAGCATTGGCAGCAAACCTACAGCAAAAAGCAAAACTGCATATTTTATGTATGTCAGCGGTTTCAGCTTTTTAGTGGAGAGCTTTTTTGTCGGTATCTTATGTAACAGTTCCTGAAGCCATCCGAACGGACACAAAAAACCGCAGATAAAACGCCCGAGCAGAACTCCTATCAATATGAGGAATCCTGTGATATAATATGAAAAACTGAATTTTGACGAACCCACTACGGCCTGAAACGAGCCGATTGGGCAGGCGCCCGATGCCGCAGGGCAGGAATAGCAATTCAGTCCCGGAACGCAAACAGCCTTTCCTTTGCCTTGATAAATTCTGCCCTTCAATAAATTCGGCAGATGAATATTACTCAGCAAAGTTGCTCCTGCTTGAATAAGCCATCGAAAGCGTGAGAGGAACTGCGATACACCGCCTCTTTTTTTCTTCGGTTCTTTGTTATCCAATTCCCACACACTCCAAACACAGCCGGATTGCCTTGCTTAACACGGTTTCTGCCTCTCCACGCAGAGCTCCGTAACACAGCATCATAATTCCGCAGATAATCAGTACGATCTGAAATACGGCTTTTTTCTTTCGAGTCAATTCGGTCACTCCTTTCTTTTGTGCTCTCATTGTAGCACAGAGGATGTAAAATCCCTGTTAAGAACGAAAACTTAACAAAAACTTTATGTCTGAGCGATATAATGTATAATTAAATTATCAAAGAAATATGAAAACACAACAAGGAGAGTTTCTATGCGTATTTTAGTAATTGAAGACGAGCGTGCACTGTGCGAGACAATTGTTCGCAGCCTTAAAAGATTGGCATACAGCGTTGATTTTTGTTATGACGGAAACAAAGCAAATGAGTTGCTCGGAATAGAAAAGTACGATCTTGTTTTACTTGATCTGAATTTACCCGGTGCAGACGGGATGACGGTACTGCGAACTCTGCGACAAACCGACAGAGATACCGGAGTGTTAATTCTTTCGGCACGCTGTGAGGTTGCCGACAAGGTGGAGGGGCTGGATGCCGGAGCAAACGATTACCTGACAAAGCCTTTTCATTTGGAGGAGCTTGAGGCAAGAATACGCAGTCTGACTCGCCGTCGGTTTACACAAAACAATGTTGTTTTGAACTGTGGAAAGGTTGCTTTTGACACCAAAGCCCGTGTTGCCGTTGCTGACGGTCAGGAGCTGTCACTTACCCGAAAAGAAATCGGAATACTTGAATATTTACTTCTTAATCAAGGTCGCCCCGTCAGTCAGGAAGAACTGCTCGACCATGTTTGGGATAACAGTGTTGACAATTTCAGCAATTCAATAAGAGTACATATTTCTGCATTACGAAAGAAACTGCGTGCGGTACTCGGCTATGACCCGATTCGCAATCGCATTGGTGAAGGATATGTTATGGAGGAAGAAAAAGTATGAAAAAGCTATCCTTGCAATGGCGCATAACTCTGATGACTGCACTTCTTATCGGAGCCACCTGTATTTTTATGAATGTTCTTATCGGCTATTCCGGCAGCCATTATATGGATTCCATAGGCTCTTATGTTACAGGTTACGGTGATACGGACAAAGGAGAACCTGACTTTTTCGATCCCGAACACGAAAAGCTTGATCGTGAATTGACTATCGTAATCAACGGAGCACAGGAATCCTTTATCGCTACAAATTGGTATATTACGGCGGCGGCAACATTGTTAGGCGGTGTGCTTGCGTATTTTTTAAGCGGGCGTGCACTGAAGCCTCTGCGTACTTTTACCGCTCGGGTTGAAAAGGTTCAACCTAACAATTTGACGGATATGAAGATAACCGAAGAAGTTCCGCCTGAACTGAGACAGTTTGTCAAGTCGTTCAATCGGATGCTTGACCGTCTTGATGATGGATTTACCGCTCAACGACAGTTCACGGGAAACGCCGCACATGAGTTGCGCACGCCGCTTTCGCTTATGCAGGCACAGCTTGAACTTTTTTCGGCAGAGCATCCCGAGGTATCGCCTGAAACGGCGGAGTTTCTCCGATTGTTGCGTGAGCAGACCGAACGAATGACACAAATGACAAAAACCCTGTTGGAAATGAGCGAGCTTCGCACAGTATCGTGTGCCGACCGCATAGAGATAGGACCTATGGTAGAAGAGATTTTCACTGACCTTGCACCCCTTGCAGAAAAGAACAATGTTACACTTGAAAGCACGGGCGACGCTGTTATGACAGGCAGTGACACGCTGATTTACCGTTTGTTATATAATCTGACCGAAAACGCTATACGCTACAACCGTTTTGACGGTACAGTGAATATTACCGTAACGCACAAAGACAATCAGCTTGTTATTACGGTTGCGGATACCGGCTACGGCATCCCCGAACAATACAGAGAAAGTATTTTTCAGCCCTTCTTTCGTGTGGATAAATCCCGAAGCAGAGAATACGGCGGCGTAGGATTGGGACTTTCTTTGGTGTGGGAAATCGTTGCACTGCACAATGGTAAAGTTCGTGTGGAAGAAAGTTCGGAAAAGGGTACTGCAATAGCGGTAAAGTTTCCGACAGATGTGATAAAAATTTAATATTTTGCGATTTTTTCTTAGTTAATTGTTGAAATTACCGTAGCTCTGTGCTATACTATAATTAATTAATCGATTAGTTATCAAAAGGAAGCGAATATTATGAGAACAACAGAGGAACAGCACAACGAGCGTAAGCGTGAAATGATGGAAAAATGCTTTGAATGCTATGCTGAAAACGGATTGACCGGTACGGGCATCAAGGCTTTGGCGGCAGCGTGTGGCTGTACAACGGGAAATCTGTATTCCTATTTCAACAGTGTTGATGAACTGATTATTGAATCAACTGCATACTGCATGGAAAAGGTCGAGGATGATTTTATGGAAAAAGCTCCCACCGACCCGAAGGATGTTGTTCGATTTGTGAAAGAGGTTCCGTATTGGACCGCGAAGAAGCACGGCAAAAAATATCGGCTGATGTATCAGGTCTATACCCATCCGAAATATATTGAGTACGGCAAGAAATTCTTTGAGGGGGTGAATGAGCGCTATACCGAGTATGCCAAGCAGCTTGAGCCGAAAATCGGCATTCCGTACACGGTGATTACACCGCTGATTTTTATATTTGTCCGTGCCTGTGTACATTATGCTATGTTTGAGGATGAATATTATTTAAGAACCCAAATGGAGGTCTTAAAACAGGGTGTTGCCCTGTTTACTGATAAATACCGTTCACAATATTTGAAAGGAGGCAATGATAAATGAAAAAACGAATATACTGTATTACCACCGCACTCCGTCTTGTGCTTTGCATCGTACTTTGCATTGCATTTGCTGCCGTATGCAGCAAGGCGGAAAATAGCAAAACCCTGTTGCCGGAGGTGCGAAATAATGGCACAGCAATCCAATGGAGAGATGCCGCCGAAGAGGAATGGCACGATCTTGTAGCTCTTAACACGCTCAGAGGTGCTGTCGGAGAAAACGGCAAGGACGGAATAAACGGCACTGACGGTAAAGACGGTCTTAACGGCAAAGACGGTACTGACGGCAAAGATGGCATTGATGGAAAGAACGGTCTTAACGGAAAAGACGGTACTAACGGAAAAGACGGTCTTAACGGCAAAGATGGTACTGACGGAAAGAACGGTCTTAACGGCAAAGATGGCATTGACGGAAAAAACGGTCTTGATGGCAAAAACGGTGCTGACGGAAAGAACGGTACTGACGGCAAAAACGGTCTTAACGGCAAAGATGGCATTGACGGAAAAGACGGCACTGACGGTAAAGATGGTACTGACGGCAAAGACGGCATTGACGGCAAAGACGGTACTGACGGTAAAAACGGTACTGACGGAAAAGACGGTATTGACGGAAAAAACGGTCTTGATGGCAAAAACGGTGCTGACGGAAAGAACGGCACTGACGGCAAAGACGGTGCTGACGGAATAAACGGTCTTGACGGAAAAGACGGTGCTGACGGCAAAGACGGTGTTGACGGAAAAAACGGTCTTGACGGCAAAAACATAGAGGTACAAAGAACAACAGAATATATACAGTGGCGCTATGAGGGAGAAAACTGGCAAAACCTTGTTGCCATTTCCGATATAAAAGGACCCACAGGGCAGAACGGTAAAGATGGAGCAAACGGAAAAACACCGGAGTTCCGTGTAAATGAAAACAATCTTCAATGGCGTTATGTCAGCGATGAAATATGGCTAAATCTTTACGATCTTTCAAATTTGAAAGGTCTTGACGGAAAAGACGGAATCGACGGAAAAAACGGTGTCGATGGTATTGACGGCAAAAACGGTGATACGCCGTTCATCGGTGAAAACGGCAACTGGTGGCTCGGAGTGACCGACATTGGCGTAAAAGCCGCAGGTGTTGACGGTGAAAAAGGCGACAAGGGAGATAAAGGAGATGCCGGAGAGAACGGTAAGGACGGAGCAAACGGAAAAACACCTGAGTTCCGTGTGAATGAAAACAATCTGCAGTGGCGTTATGTCGGCGATGAAATATGGCTTAACCTTTATGATCTTTCAATTTTGAAAGGTCTTGACGGCGCAGACGGTAAGGATGGTATAAACGGCAAAGACGGTGTTGACGGTAAAGATGGTGTTGACGGCAAGGACGGTGCCGATGGTAAGGATGGAACAAACGGACAAAACGGTTCTGACGGCAAAGACGGCAACACCCCGTTCATCGGTGAAAACGGCAACTGGTGGATTGGAACGACCGATACGGGAGTGAAAGCCACAGGAGTTGACGGTGAAAAAGGAGACAAAGGAGACATCGGTGAAAAAGGCGAAAAGGGTGACAAAGGAGATAAAGGCGACAAAGGTGACGCAGGTCAGAATGGCAGCTGTTCGGGATATTTTTACGGAGAGGCAAACGCTCCGAGGACAGTACTGAATAACAGTCGTGTCTATATTTCTGTCTACGAAAAAATAAACAAGGGCGGCTTGATTTCATCCTACAGGAATAATATTACCCTCAAAAAAGGACATATTTACAATGTCTGCTTAAGCGGTTCTCTCGAAGTTGGTTCAAACGAATTTAACAACAGCGGCAATTACTCTATTCAGATGACAGACGGTTATGATGACGATCTGTGCAGGGAGCTTACACGAATAAAAAGGGACGGGGCAAAAATACCGTATACCAATGATCAACATTCCTTTAATTTCAACAGAATGTATGATGCGTCAAATAAAGACATTACATTGCAGTTGAGTTTTGAAAATTCGGCATACAATACTTATCTCGGTGGCTTCAGAGGTACTATTACAATAACTGCTCTTGATTAAATTTATATAACGGAGGTGGCGAAAAATGAAAAAACGAATACTTAGTATCCTGCTGACTTTATGCATGACGCTCTGCTTTACACCGATAAGCGTATTCGCCGAGGAGGTTGGGACAGAGGGCTCTGCTGCGATACAGCTTGGCACAGATGCACTAAGTGTGTTAAGTAAAAATGTAAACACAGCGACCGCACCGACTGTGTATTTCGGGCAAAACCATGAAAATAATCCCGCTGCATGGCGAGTTATCGGCTATGACGGAAGCGGTGTTACAAGCTCAAAGGGGGATATTACCCTGCTTGCGGCAGGCGCTATGGGGGTTATACCATTTGTCGATACCATATTAAACAACGAATACGCACCGAGTAATTTGAAAACCGCGATAGATGCGCTTGCGGAAAAGCTGACGACAGAAGAAAATGCTGCCGTAAAGAAACGGGCGCTTACAAGCGGAAGTTACAACGGAGAAAATACCGACTGTGTAGCGGGAGGGCAGGTGGATAACGCTGTATTCTGGCCACTTTCCACAAAAGAGGCTATTGCTGTAAACAACGATCTGCGTGCCTTGAATCCTGCACATCCGAATTGGGTGGATAGCGGTTGGTGGCTGCGCTCCCCCGGCTCCGATAAATATCGTCTCGCCATCGTGAGTAGTGAGGGTTCTGTCCAATACTCTGGGTTCTCTGTCCTCATTTTCAATAATCA
>ULOD01034524.1_pt1 | contig 10812 bp, 13 predicted proteins | sample 1952351 | NCBI WGS metagenome assembly ULOD01 (sample SAMEA4835596, study PRJEB28245) | human gut metagenome | biome: gut microbiome; material: fecal sample | place: Denmark | collected 2008 | reverse complement strand
TCATTCCGGCTGTGCCGCCGCCGATAATAATAATATCCGTCATTTTATCAGCCATAAAAAACACCTTATTTCAGCATATCCAAAATTACAGGTTTCGGCATAACGCCGCTTACGCTTTTAACTGCTTCTCCGTTTTCAAAAACAATAAAAGTAGGCACAACTTCCACACCATATTCGGTTGCCAGCGCCTCAGCCTGGTCAATATCAACCTTGCACACCTTAACATCTGCCAGTTCGTCTGCCAGCTGGTCAACAATCGGGCTCATCATACGGCAGGGGCCGCACCAGGTTGCAAAAAAATCTACCAAAACCTTGCCTTTTGCTTCCAATACTTCCTGTTTAAAATTTTCTGCGCTTAAATGTAATGCTGCCATTTATATCACTCCTTAAAAAATTATCTTATCTCATGGTTTAATCATAGCATTTTTTGACCTTTTGTTCAAGGAGAAAAGCTGTAAATTAAAGCAAAATTACAAATAATTTACATTTGCAGTAAATAATTTTTATTATAATCAGGCAAAAATAAAACCCCAAAGCCAAAAACTTTGGGGTAATAAGCAAGTTACATAGCTTCTTCAACCGGATATACGCTGATTTGGCGTTTATCGCGGCCTTTGCGTTCAAATTTAACGCGGCCTTCAACCATTGCATAAATGGTATAATCTTTGCCCATGCCTACATTGTTGCCGGGATAGAAGCGGGTACCACGCTGACGAACGATGATGCTGCCTGCGGTAACGAGCTGGCTTTCATGTGCTTTGGTGCCGAGGCGCTGAGAGTTGGAGTCACGTCCGTTGTGGGAGCTGCCGGTACCTTTTTTATGAGCATGTAATTGAAGAATCAGTTCAAACATCGGTATTCACCTCCTGGTGTCTTTCACTTTGACATACTGCGGAAACTGCCGTTCTACACTCTGCAATGCCAGAACCATTGTTTCAAGTATTGCCTGTGTATTGCTGTCCGCCCGGTCAAGTTTTAATGTAAAGATGCCGCTTTCTTCATCAACTGTGTACTGCGGCTTAAGTTTTAAATAATGCTCCAAACCGATAAGCGGAGCCTGAGTCAGTACGGAAACCGAATTGCAGACAAGGTCGTAACCGTCCTCCTCTGCCGCTCCGGCATGCCCTGCTACCTCATAAGAAGTAATATTTCCGTTTTTATCACGGTAAATACTGACTTTAACCATTATGCTTCAATTTTGGAGATTTCTACTTTAGTAAACGGCTGACGGTGGCCCTGGCGTTTACGGTAGTTGGATTTAGCTTTGTATTTGAAAACGAGGATTTTTTCGCCTTTGCCCTGCTCTACAACTTTAGCAGTAACTTTTGCGCCTTCAACTACAGGCTGGCCGATTTTAACATCAGCATCGTTAACTACGGTAAGAACTTCGTCAAATACTACTTCGCTGCCAGCTTCTGCATTCAGTTTTTCAACGTTCAATACATCGCCTTCAGCAACACGGTACTGTTTACCGCCGGTTTTAATAACTGCGTACATTTATTTGCACCTCCCTTGTTATATACTCGCCAAATACGGTACTCCATCCGGAGTTTACGGAACCTCTCTGCGCGGTTGGGGACAGACTCAATCAGTCTATACTGGAATAATTTACCACACCGGGCGTTATTTGTCAACACCGGTGTTGTCCAAAAGTGAAAAAGTTTCAAGCTGCAAACGCGGCTCTGCCGTTACGGCAAGCGTGCAGTTCAGTTCTTTTTCCCACTGGCGTATAACTTTATGGTTCAGCCATTCGGCAAGCCACGGGCTGACCATAATTAAAATGCTGCGCGGCGCGCATGGCTTGGCCAGAAGCGTACGCAGGCGGCGTTTTATTTCAAGCCCTACCGTTTCCTGCGACTGCACCCTGCCGCTGCCCTGGCAGACCGGGCACGGCGCATAAAGCACTGCCGACAAGTTCTGACGGGCTTTTTTGCGGGTTATTTCCACAAGGTTAAGCACCGTCATATCCTGCACGCAGGGTTTCATTTTATCGGCGCGCAGTGTCTGCTGCAAACGCTCCATTATTTCTTCGCGGTACTCTTTTTTATCCATGTCGATAAAGTCTACCACAATAATGCCGCCAATATCGCGCAGGCGCAGTTGGCGAGCTATTTCGTCCGCAGCCTCGCGGTTAATCTGCATAACGGTTTCCGCCAGGTTTTCGCGCCCGCTGAAATGCCCGCTGTTAACATCTATAACCGTCATCGCTTCCGTATAATCTATAACAAGGTAGCCGCCGCTCGGCAAATCAATGCGCCTGTCGCTGATGAAAGCAATATCGTCGCTTAAACGGTAGTATGAAAAAATATCTGTTTGCTTGTCATGCAGCAGCAGTTTGCAACTTCTGCTTTCGGCAATATTCTGCAAAAGCTCCTGTAAGCGCCCGTAAACAGCCGGGCTGTCTACAACAACCTCATCAATACAGGCATTAAGATAGTCGCGCACAATACGCACGGAAATATCCAGTTCACGGTGCAGCACCTGCGGCGAGCGGGCAAGCTTGGCGCGTGCCTGTATAATCTGCCAGTCTGCCATAAGCTGCTGTAAATCGGCGCGCAAAACTTCTTCCGGCATACCGGCCGCATTAGTGCGCATAACCGCGTCTGCCGCTCCGTTTGTAACTTCGTCGGCAATTTTCTTCAGGCGGCTGCGTTCGGCACTGTCGGTAATTTTACGCGAAATGCCGGTATAATTTGCTTCCGGCAGCAGCGCAGCATCCCTGCCGGCAAGCGATATATCAAGCGTTGCCGTGGGGCCTTTGCTGCCGCGGGCGTCCTTGGTTATTTCAACCAGCACGCGCTGCCCTTCGGTAATGCCTGTTTTGTCGCCCAAATACAAAAAAGCGTTCTTATCAAGGCCAATATCTATAAAAGCAGCCTGTATGCCGCGCACCACATTGCATACACGCCCCAGAAAGATGCTGCCGACAAGCTGCGCACTGTTATTGCGCTCAACAACATATTCCATTAAACGGCCGTTTTCAACAATGCCCATGCGGGTTTCTTCCGGGTTAACAGCCGAAATAATTATTTTAGCCGTCATCAGCACCCTCTTTCTTTAATCTTTGCGCCGTTAATGCGTTCCGCGCACCACGTCAATACCGGCAGCAGTAAATTTATCTTCCAGTTCTTTAATTACCGGGCAGATTACACGGTTGCCGTTTTCATCTTTCGGCATAGTGCAGTTGCTTAAATGAAGCGCATCAGGATTAAGTTTTTTTATGCGTTCAACTTTTTTGTTAATGCCTTCCTGGTTAGGCAGTTTATTTTCGCCGCAGCCGTTGCAGGTAAAAACGGCAGCAGCCTGCAAAGTTTCATCGCCATAACGTTCAAACGCGCCTGTTTTTTCGTTTAACGCACGCAGGCAGCCGCTGCCCGTGCAGGATGCGCTTACACGCAGGCAGCGCAGTACAGCAATTTTCTTCATTAAGTATTCCTCCATAAAGTTCAAATATCATTCATTTTTTTAGTTTGCAGCCGCCGCTTGATATAATCGCTGAAAAGCGCATAAAAAACGGAACACAAGGGCACGCTTATAATCATGCCCATAATGCCGCCAAGCCCTGCGCCTATCATTGCCGCAACAAGCAGCCACAGCTCCGGCAGGCCGACGGATTTGCCGACAATTCTCGGATAGAGAATATCGCCTTCAATACGCTGCAGTACAAGGAAAAAGATAATGAAAACAATAACTTTTTCCGGCTGCGATATTACTATAAATATGCAGCCTATAACTGCACTGGTTATGGAGCCGATATACGGCACTACCGCAAGGCACGCAACCAGTGCGGAAATAACAAAAGCATAAGGTATGCCTAAAATTATCATACCGGCAAAACACATCAGCCCCAGTAAGAAAGCCTCCAGAAGCTGCCCTCCGATAAACCCGGAACAAATTCTTTTGGCAAGCGATGCCGCCGCAATAATGTATCTGGCGCGTTCAGCACTGCAAAAAGCATAAAGCGCGCGGCGTGATGATACTGCAAGCTGTTTCTTTTCCAGCAGAATATATACCGCAAATACAAAACCCATTACAAGGTTTGCCACCACACCGGCAACGGAAGCCGTAATGCTTAAAGTCTGCGAAAGCAGAGCCGCTTTATTGGCCTGCCAGTAATCTTCCACGGCAGCCTGCCATTCATAAATTTTGTCCTGAACGTATGCCACGTCTTCAGGAGAAAAATTCCACGCCAAAAGCTGTTCCTGCAAAAAGGCATTAAAATATACAATATCCTGCGGCAGTTTATGGCTTAAAATAACAATGCTTGCATGCAGTTCCGGCAAAACAGCAAAAAGCAGTGCCGTTATTACGCCAAAAATAAGCATAAAGCCTGCAATAAGGCAAACCGGCCCTCTGAACTTTGCAGCACGCTCTTTTAACACACGCATCCATATCTGCTCAAATTTTTCTATAAACACATTTACGGTAAAAGCAATAACGCAGCCCGTAATAAGCGGCATTAAAATGCCCAGCGCACTGCCCAGCAGAGATAATGTTATTTCATAATTCCACAAGGCCCATATAAAAATTATAACGGCAACAAGCTGCTGCCAGATGTTTTTTTGCATAATTTACTCCGTTTTATTTAATAAGCTAATTGTAACATAAAAAACGGCGTCTGCAAAATAAATAACAGTACGTGCATTAAGCCCGATTGTACAAACAGCACATTTGTGGTATAATGCAAATGTTATAGTGCGCCTGTAGCTCAGTGGATAGAGCAGCGGCCTCCGGAGCCGCGTGCGGTGGTTCGATTCCACTCAGGCGTACCAGAATTATAATATTGTAAAAATTTAGCCTGCTTTTGCAAACGCAAAGACAGGCTGTTTTGTTTTTTATTTAAAACTTCGGCTATTTTAAAAATAGTAATATTATTGCTATTTCTGCAAATTTAATTTATTCAACAGCAGGCATCTTTTTATTTTATTTTTTCCTATTCTTATAATCCTCGTCAATTTTCTTTTTCCAGTCTGCTTTAAGTTGTTTGCCGGTACGCAGGCAGGATACTGCTTCGCTGACTACCGCAAAATTTAGGTTAATACCTTTGGCATCGTTGTTAAAATTTGCAACACGCTCTTTGGCAATCCCCAAATCGTGGCCAACATCAACAGCATCGATATTAGCACCAAAGAACAAAAACTCCCAGCCGCGCTCCTTTTGCTCCTCGATCAAACGTTTAACCTGCACACAGCTGTATTTAGTGCTGGCGTTTTCCATGCCGTCCGTTGTAATAACAAACAGCGTATGCTGCGGCACATCTTCCGCCCGCGCGTATTTGTGGATATTTTTAATATGCTCCACGGTTTCGCCGACAGCATCCAATAAAGCCGTACAGCCGCCAACACAGTAATCATTTTCCGTCAGCAGCGGCACTTTATCAATCTCCACACGGTCATGGATGGTTTGGCTTTCATGATTGAACAACACAGTTGTCACCAGTACTTCGCCCTCTGCCTTTTTCTGCTTTTGCAGCATGCCGTTAAATCCGCCGATAGTATCTACTTCCAAACCTGCCATAGAACCGCTGCGGTCAATAATAAAAACGAGCTCCGTTAAATTTTGTTTCATAATAATAACCTCCAAAATAAAAATATGGCTGTAAACATTTCTGCTTACAACCATATTGTAAATTTTTTGTTGGCTCTTTTGGTCGCCCGCAAAGCGACATTTTATGCACCCAACAAAGGCTGGTCAAAGGCAAACAGAGCAGTATTTATTTCGTATATATCATACTTTTTGTTAATTATGAAAAATTCAATAATCCTGTCAAACACCTGCGATGGAGACAACGCAAACCCTGCTTTTGTCAGCAGTTCTTTCGCTTCGTCAAGCGGCAGCTTAAGCGCTATGGCAAAAGCAATGGCAGTTTGCTTGCTGGGACGGTAATTTTTATCCTTGCGGATTTTATAAAACAACCTGCGGTCAACGTTTGCAAGGTGGTAACATTCGGCATCCGTCATGCCTTTTTCGTCAATTTTGCGCAGAAGCATTTCTGTAAAACTTTCATCTATATAACTTACAAATTTTTCTAAATCACGTTCTGCATTTCCATACTCACAGCTTTTTTCAGCAACTGCTTTATTAAATAACTTTTTGCTTATTTTTAAAGGCGGCACATTATACAGGCGCGGTACTTCTTCAACAATTTCGCTTTCATCAAGATATGTTTCGATAGCGTCATACAATGAACCGGCAATACGATATGCCTTACGGTCAAAAATAACAATATATACAGCCAGGTCATGCGTGCGTAAAAATTCTTCCGCTGTTTTTACTGCGACTTCCAATGCCTTATCCTTGGGATAGCCGTAGACACCTGATGAAATCAGCGGAAAAGCAATACTCTCACAATTATATTCTACTGCCAATTTCAAACTTTCACGGTAGCAGGAAACAAGTGCTTCTTTTTCACCAACAATGCCGCCCATCCAACGCGGTCCAACAGTATGAATAATATATTTGGCAGGCAGGTTGTAACCTTTGGTTATTTTAGCCTGACCGGTTTTGCATCCGTTCAGCTTCCGGCACTCTTCCAAAAGCTGTGGTCCTGCCGCTTTGTGGATATCGCCGTCCACACCGCCGCCACCAAGCAAACTATTGTTGGCAGAATTAACAATGGCATCAACTTTCATTTTAGTAATATTAGCAGCAATAATTTGTAATGGCATCATAAAACCTCTTTTGCAATCTTTTTTATTATTATACCAAAATTTAAATCTTCCTGAGATAAAAACAGACCTTTTCATAATAGAAAAGGTCTGTTACTTCATTCCACCGCCAAAGGCATTTTATTTTCTGTTGCCCATTGAGTCCACGATTTTTGCAGTTTTGGGTTTTCTTTTGCATAGCGGTAAAAGGATTTTAAAAAGGCAATACGTTCATTAACTGCCGTTTGGCGCCATTGCGGTTTATTAGGATTATAAGCCGTTAAATTAATGCCGCCAATGGCAAACTGACGCATAATAATATCGTTAAAGCTGACTTTATCAGCATTTTTCAACATATCAGCCATTGCCATAAATGTAGTAGTACGCCCTTTGCCTGCAAAGCAGTGAAAATGCAGCCATGCACCTTGCGGCAAATTTTTATAAAACCGGATAAAACGGTCTACTTCGGCATGGTGCGGCGTTAAATGGTCGGTTAAAGTAAGTCGCAGATATTTTGTACCGTGCTTTTCCGCCATAGCCTGTTCAGTAATTGCGCTTTCTACCGGCCATGTATATTGCCTGCCTTGTATAATTTCCTTATTCGCGCCTAAAATTCCAATATTAATAAACGGCACAGCGGCAATTTCCGCAAGCAGTTTTTTCTCATTCCTCACAATCTCGTTATGGGCGCGGCCTTTGTTACCCCAGTCATTGGCTTTATACCAGCTTACAACACTTCCGTTAATATAACCGTGGCTTTCACCGCGCAGGTCAACATCATAAATCAGTTCCGGCTTAACCGGTATACGCTTAATAATTTCTGCATATTCCAGTTCCGAAAAAGCTTTGCTGCCGGAAATATTCAGTTCTTCCATACCTATTCTTGAAGGCTCTGCTCCCTGCAAAAGCTCTTTTTCAAAAGCATATCCGGAAGTACGGAAATTATCAGGCAGCAAATCGGTATTTTTACGGTCCAGTTTTAAAACACCATGTTCATTATCAGTGACCGTTGCCGCATATGCAGTTACAGTAAAACAAAGCACCATCAACAACAGTAAAAACTTAGCAATTTTCATATCAGCCACCAGTTAACCATGTACAACAACTTCCAGCCTGCCTGTATCTGGGCAGAATAAAAGTCCATGCACAATAATATCCTGCGGCAAAAGCGGGTTATTTTTAATTGCTGCCACTGTTTTTTCCACATTCTCCCTTGGATGATGAAATGCATCAACCCACCTGGAAAATTCACTTTCAATTTCCGTAATCGCTTCCGGTTTTATACCGCGTTCCAGCATACGTTTTTTTAACGATTCGGATGTTGAATGCTGCATGCCGCAATCTTCATGGCCAACAACCATTATTTCCGTTACGCCAAGTTCATACACAGCTACCATTAAACTGCGTATAACTTCATCAAACGGGCCTGTAATCATATTGCCTGCTGCTTTAATAACCTTTGCTTCGCCGCGCGATATGCCCATGGCAGGTTCCAGAAAATCTACCAGACGCGTATCCATGCAGGTATAAATTGCAAGCTGCCTTGCAGGATATTTGCTTACTTTGTCATTGCGGTGCAGATAGCTTTCCGGTAATGATGCCGTAAATTTAGCGTTTTCTTCCAAAATTTGTTCCAGCAATGCCATAATATTGCCTTCTTCCATTAATATTCGTCAAAAATTTCTTGTATTTTTTTTGTGTCTTTTGTACATGTAAGCGCAAGCTGCAATAAAATGCGCGCTTTTTGCGGATTTAAATTGCCTCCACAGATAAAGCCCGCCTCATCCCATTTAGGGTTAGACGCTAAAACGCGCCCTTCACTGACACGGGTACTGCGTACAACAGCAATGCCATGAGCCGCTGCCCGCATAAGCGCCTGCTCTGCACCGGCGTGGATACTGCCCATGCCGCTTCCAGCATAAACAAGCCCCTGCGCACCGGCTTTTACAGCCGCTTCTATCAGTACGCCGTCATCATCACAGTGCGTATAAATAATATCTACCCGCGGTAAAATGTCATAATTTTTACCGGCAAAAGCAGATTGCTCTGTATGGCGTTTTTTCACCTGTGCTTCAAAATAAACTTTGCCGCCAGCTATTGTGCCAAGCTGTCCATATGGCTGTGCCTGAAAAGCCTCTACTTTAAAAGCACTGGTTTTTGTAGCATAACGCGCCGCCATAATAATATCATTCATTACTATCATTACGCCATGCCCGTCAGCTTCACGGCAGGCCGCTGTTTTTACAGCATTAAGCAAATCCAAAGGCCCGTCCGCGCTGATAGCTGTTGCCGGACGCATAGCGCCTGTAAGAACGAGCGGCTTGCTGCCTTTAACAGTAAGATTTAAAAAATAGGCAGTTTCTTCCAGTGTATCCGTGCCATGTGTAATTACAATTCCGTCTACACTTTCATCTGCCATCAGCTCATTGCAGCGCGCAGCAAGTTTAAACCATAAATCGCTTGTTATATTGCAGCTGTCAATATTCGCAAGCTGCTCGCTGCTTACCGCTGCAATTTCCGTAAGCTGCGGCACGGCATCAATCAGGCTTTGTACGCTTAACGCCCCGGCGGTATAGCCGGTAAGTTTGCCGGCGCTTGCCGCACTGCCGGCAATAGTGCCTCCTGTAGCCAAAATTTTAATATGAGGCAAGCCTTGTTTATGCTGCATTTTGTACCTGCCTTTCTTCAACAAAAGTATTTATGCGCAGTCCAACATTCTGCTGCAAATTGCGGTAAAAAAACTGATAATCATATAAATGGTAAATACCATCGGTAAAAATGGACAGCACCGGCGGATACTGCTTTTTATCAATGTCTGTAACTTTCAGTACGCCGCGTTCCGTATCTATGCAGCACCCTGTAAGCTGCGGCACTTCGCGCTTAATGCTGCCGCTGTAATCGGTAAAACATGCGCCTGAGTTCAGCGCTTTATCAGCCATTGTGCCGTCCGTACGCCAGTTAAGAGGATTAATGCAGAAACTTTTTTCGCCATGCGGCACCATCAGTGAAGATGTAACCTCCGGCGCTTCGCTGTTAAACATAATCACCGTACCCAAATCATCAGCACTCTGTGCCGGGCGGATATACGGATACTGCTTCGCCTCCTGCGGAGTAAAACGCCAGCCAATAGCATAGCAGGCAACCATATTATTTTTAACAAAATCCGTGTTGCCAAATTCTTTTAAAAGCCGCAGGCACATCTCCGCGCCCTGGGAAAAACCGGACAGCACAAACGGACGGCCGTTGTTTTCATGATGCATGTAATATAAAAAGGCTGCACGCACATCGCTATAGGCCAAATCAAAATAAGCAGCCGCATCTTGCCGCGGCAAAGTATAATCTGCCAATGTGGCCTGACGGTAATACGGCGCATACATACGGCAGTTTTTTTCATAAATGCCGCGCTGCATGTTAAGAGCGCCTGTAAAATTGCCTTTTATGTTTTCGTCTGTAAGGCTCATATTTGTATGCCCATCTGTCCCCAAATCAACAGTCGGGCATACAATAAATAAATCCGCCGCCTTATTTTCGCCAACGCGCCAGTAGGCCCAACTGCACGTGTCCGCATAATCAGGCTCCTGCGCCGATGCCAGGCTGCAAAACGCAGCCAGCACCAGCAGCAGCATTATTTTCATCAGCCTGTTCATTTGGCATCACTTTTTAAATAATCGTAAGCAAACTGCGCATAAATACCGGCGCCGTATTTTAACTGGTCCTCATCCACCGCAAATTTAGGGTGGTGATGCACGCAGTTCAGCCCTTTGGCAAGGTTGCGCACGCCGATAAAGCCATATACGCCTTTGGTTTTTTCCATAAATACGGAAAAATCTTCCGCGCCCGTCATTTTATCCAAATGGCTCAGGCAGCCTTCGCCCATAATTTTTACGGCTGCCTTACGGGCAATTTCGTTTAAATCATGGTGTTCGTTAATAAGCGGCGCAGGACCGAAGAAATAGGTGCTGCTAACTTCGCAGCCATAGGTAAGCGCTGCTTTTTTGGCAATATCATCAATAAGCTGCGGCATGCCTTTGCGGAATTCTTTATTAAAAGTTCTTACCGTGCCCACAAGTTCTGTCTTACCGGCAATAAAGGCATCTGCGCTGCCGCCGTTCATCATGCCAGTTGTTACAACAAGAGTGTTTTCCGGGTTGTTAACACGGCTTAC
>ULOD01033086.1_pt1 | contig 10975 bp, 11 predicted proteins | sample 1952351 | NCBI WGS metagenome assembly ULOD01 (sample SAMEA4835596, study PRJEB28245) | human gut metagenome | biome: gut microbiome; material: fecal sample | place: Denmark | collected 2008 | reverse complement strand
GCCCGGGAGGATAGATAGCTGCCGGTTGATAAAAGAAGCATACCTTATGGTATGTTTCTTTTTATTTACAGGGAAAGGCAGTGCAACATGTATTGCCTTTTCTGCTTTATTATGGCTTTTCATTTTTTTCTATTTTCATCTTTAGACTATTGTTTTAACTCGCATATCTAACAAGGCTCATATATATCACGAGCCTTATTTTTATTCAGAAATTATTTTCAAAACGTTCTTCCTTAATAAATAAATGCTGTTTTGTTAGCGCAAAACAACTGTAAATTTTGTTGCAAATATTGTGGCTAAAAAGTGAAGTTGACATAAAATTTTCGCAAATTTCCTTAATTCGCTTGACTTACTACTTTTATCCATTTAATATAAATACCAATAACCCTTGTATACATATTAAATTAAAGGGTGCGGTAATTTTTATTTTATTGTAAAGGAGTTAAGGGAAAGATGGAAAGAAAGACTATGACAAATTTTCGTTGGAAAGTTGCCTGGCTTATTTTTGCAATCAGCTTTGTATCTTATATGGACAGAGTAAATTTGTCAGTTGCAACACCTGTAATTATGCAGGAATTTGGTTTTACTAAAATTGATATGGGTTTAATCCAGTCCTTCTTTTTTGCGGGGTATGCTTTATTTCAGGTTCCGGGCGGAATGATGGCTGAACGCTTTGGCCACCGTTTAACCGGTTCTCTGGCAGTTGTTTGGTGGTCTGTTTTTACAGCACTTACTGCCGTTGCAAGCGGTAAATTTTCTTTTGCAACCGTTCGTTTATTATTCGGTGTTGGTGAAGCACCTATTTATCCTGCTGCGGCTATTGCCGGTCATCGCTGGTTTAATAAGGGCGAAAAAGGCAAAGTAAGTTCTTTCATTTTAAATGGCTGCTTTTTTGGACCTGTTGTAGGCCCTGCCGTTACGGTAGCTTTAATGGCTGCTTTAGGCTGGAAAGCCGTATTTTGGCTGTTCGGTGTTATCGGTGTTCTGCTTGGTGTTTTGTGGTTTAAGTTTGTACCCGATAATCCTAAACAAAGCCCGTATGTTAATGAAGCTGAACTTGAGCACATTAATGACGGACGCGAAAATACTGTTGAAGCAAAAGAAATTGCTCCCTGGGGCAAATTGTTAAAATCTTCTCAGTTTTGGTCCCTTGGTTTGCAGTTTATGATAACTGACTATATTATGTATGTATTCTTGGCATGGCTGCCGCTTTATTTAATGGAAGTACATGGTTTTTCCCTTTCTAAAATGGGCCTGTGGGCTGCTGCTCCGTGGCTTTCGCTGATGGCTGTGGTTTCCTGCTGCGGATATCTGTCTGATAAAGCTATTGCCGCAGGGTTTTCTCAAAATCTTGTTAAAACTTCTACCGGTGCTGTAGGTATTTTACTTTGCGCCTGCACTTTATTTATCGCAACAAGAACTGCAGACCCGATGATGAATGTTTTCTGGCTTTCGGTTGCATTAGGTTCTTTGGGCTTAACAATGAGTGCTTCCTGGTCAAGCGTTATTTCTATGGGCGGCCGCTTTGCCGGTTCTGTTTCCGGATGGATGAACTTTTGGGGTAATATAGGCGGTGTTTTGGCACCGAGCGTAACGGCATGGGTTGCAACTACTTATGGCTGGCAGGCAGCTTTGGCAGTAACCGCTGTTTCCGGCATTGCCGGTGCCGTATTGTGGCTTTTTGTTAAACCGGATAAAGCTATTGTATAATTTAAAACTGATAAAAGAGGATAACAGTCTGTTTCAGGCTGCTATCCTCTTTTTTATGCATTTATTTCTTTTTTTAGGTATTCCAGAAATTTTTGAGAGGCTTTGGAAAAAATCTGGTATTTTTTCCAGGCAATGCTTAAATTTACTTTTAAATCCGGTTTTAACGGACGGAAGCACAGGCTGCTTCCTTCGCCAGTATTAACAAGTTTATCTAACGATAATACATATCCAAAACCTTCTTCTGCCATAATAGCGGCGTTAAAAACAAGGTTATAGGTGCAGGCAATATCAAAATGTATATTATGCTGCTGCCCCCATGATGTAAGTTCCTGGTTAACTGCCTGGCGCGATACAATCAGCGGCAAACCTGCCAAATCGGATGGTGTAATATAATCTTTTGCTGCCAGCGGCGCATTTTTAGGCATAATAACACCCCAGGTATCATAAGCCGGAAGTTTTAAATAATCATATTTATCAATATCGCCTGCAGTAATAAAAATGCCGAAATCAAGCAGTCCTTTTTCCATGCGTTCGGAAACGTCTTCGGCATTGCCACTGTATAAATGGAAACGGATATCGGGGTAATCTTCCTTTAAGCGCACTGCCGTTCTCGCTATTATCCGCATGGCGTCGCTTTCCCCGCAGCCAATGTAAACATCGCCGCTGATGTCCTGCCCTTCCGCTAAAAATTCGGCTTCGGTTTTATCGGCAAGCGCTATAATTTCCTCCGCGCGTTTGCGCAAACGCATACCGTCCTCCGTTAAAGCAATTTTGCGGTTGCGCTTACCGCGGATTAAAAGCTGTTTGCCAAGTTCTTCTTCTAAATCCATTAGCTGGCGCGATAAGGTTGGCTGGGTAATATGCAGAAAATCTGCCGCATCGGAAATGCTTTCTTCGCGGGCGACGGCAAGAAAATAGCGCAGAACCCTTAATTCCATTTAAAACACCTCCCATTATAAAAATTATAAGTTGATATTATATGCCCGTCAAGCATGAATCTTAATTCAATATAGGTATTTGATAGCGAATTGCAGAAAGATTATACTTATAAACAAAGGGGGCGGATGCTTTGAAAAAAGACGAAAAAGTTATTTTGGAAAGCATTTTAAAAGACTGCGGCTGTGCCAAAGCAATTATAGCTTCCTGCCTGCAAATAAAGGAAAAATATGGCGAACAGGAAATTTTACCTGTTTTGCAGCAAGAGCGATACCGCCTTTTGCAAAAAATTCATGGAGAACAACAAAAACTTGATATTTTGGATTATGTAATTTTTAAACTGAAACAGGGAGAAATTAATAATGTCTAAAAATATTTTGGTAATTTCGGCAAGTTTAAGAAACGGCAGCAATTCTGATATGCTGGCGGATGAATTTATGCGCGGAGCATTGGAAAGCGGCAATAAAGCAGAAAAAATTACCTTGCGCGGCAAAAGCATTAATTTTTGCAAAGGCTGCCTTGCCTGCCAGAAAACAGGCAAATGCGTTATTAACGACGATATGGCAGAAATTTTGCCCAAAATGCAGCAGGCAGATGCTATCTGTTTTGCTTCACCTGTGTATTTTTATGATATGTGTGGGCAGCTTAAAACATTTTTAGACCGTACCAATCCGCTTTTTCCGGCGGAATATAATTTTACTGATATTTACTTTTTACTAACTGCTGCCGATACTGAACAGACTGCTTCCGAAGGGCCGCTGAAAGGTTTGCAGGGATGGATTGACTGCTTTGAAAACGCGGGCTTAAAAGGAGTAGTTTGCGGGCTTGGCGCGGAAAAACCGGGCGACATAAAAAGTATGCCCGCCATGAATGAAGCGTACATGTTTGGTAAAAAGGCTTAAGGCAAATAAAATGAAGGAAATAATTTTACTTTTAGTTTTGCTGGCTTTTGTTATTGCAGGGTGTGCGTTTAATGCATTAGCAGGCAATAGCCCGGCTGATGCTTTGGCGGCACATGCCGCTGCCGGAGGGGAAGAAATGAAACCGTTAAAAATAACGATTAATGGGCAAAAATTTACGGCAGAATTATATGATAATGAGACTGCACAAAAATTTATGCAGCTGCTGCCGTTAAGTTTAACCATGAAAGAGTTAAACAGTAATGAAAAGTATTGCTATCTTGACACGGCTTTGCCAACAAATGCACAAAAGCCGGGAAAAATTAATGCCGGGGATATTATGCTTTTCGGCAATGACTGCCTGGTTGTGTTTTACAAAAGCTTTAATACCAGTTACAGTTATACCAGAATTGGCAGAATAGAAAATACGGAACATCTGGCAAAAGCCGCAGGCAAAAGCAGTGCAAAATTTGAATTTAGTTTATAGCAGGGGGTAAAAATGAATATTATTCAAAACCGCACAATGGATGAAGAACGTGCGTTATATGGCTTACATAATGCAGAAGTAGTGAACTGCGAATTTTCAGGACCGCTTGACGGGGAATCTGCATTGAAAGAATGCGGCAATATTAACATAAAAAACTGCCGGTTTTTGCTGCGCTATCCTTTGTGGCACTTAAACGGCGGCAGTATGGAAAATTCATTAATGACGGAAACCTGCCGTGCTGCAATGTGGTATGATAAAGGATTTGTTATAGAAAACACGGAAATAAACGGCATTAAAGCCGTACGCGAATGTGATGATGTAACGATAAAAAACTGCAAAATAAATTCGGAAGAATTTGGCTGGTTCTGCCGCAGAATGAATATTGAAAACTGCAGACTTGTTTCCGTTTATCCGTTTTTGCAATGCCGCAATCTTGAAATTAACGGGCTGAAGATGCAGGGTAAATATTCTTTTCAGTATGCAGAAAACGTAACCATAAAAAATTCCGTACTCGATACAAAAGACGCTTTCTGGCACAGCAAAAACGTAACTGTTACCGACAGCATTATAAAAGGCGAATACCTTGCCTGGTATTCCGAAAATCTGCATCTTATACGCTGCAAAATAATTGGTACGCAGCCTTTATGCTATGCCAAAGGGCTGGTTATGGAAGATTGTGAAATGCAGGATTGTGATTTGGCCTTTGAATACAGTGACGTAAAAGCCAGTATTAAAGGAACTGTGGAAAGCGTAAAAAATCCGCTCAGCGGGTATATACATGCCGAACGGATTGGCAAAATTATTATTGACGAGCATTGTGCTAAAAATGCCGGATGTGAGATAAAAACATTAAAATAAAAACAGGGTTTGCTGCAAATGTAAAATAATGCAGTGAACCCTGCTTTTTTATTATAACGGCGGCAGAATTTCTGCTTCCAGTTCTTTTAAGGTTTTCTTTTCAAGATTATCAAAAAAATACTGCCGTTTGGGGTGCAGCCCTAATGATTTGCTGACAGCAAGATTATACTGCGCGCCTTTTTCAAAATCTGTTGAAATATAAGTGGTTTTGTCTTTTATACTATCGAAAAGCTGCTGCCCATTGGTTGTATTAATAAGCACCAGCGTAATGCCTTTGTCATCATCAAATTCCGGAAATTGTTTCTCAACGCCCCAATAATCGGCAATGGTTATATCTGCAAGGCTGCGTTTATTGTTAAATGCGCAGTCGGCGCAGCTTGGGCGGATGCTGATGTTGTTTAAAAACAGGCGCATATACGTTTCGCGGCGTTTGGATGAACCCATACAGTGATTTTCCGTTAAAAATAAAGTTTTGCCCCGTTTCCAGCCGTCGGCTTTATCGCGGAATTTAACCTGCGTTACGGCTTCGCCGGTATCTGCGGCAATTTCTGTCAGGTGTTTGTTATACACTTTGGCGCTCGGTACGCCATGGCACACAACGTCAACCGTCAGTAAATTTGCGTAATCTTTCATTAAAAAGCCTTTCAGCCCGGCAATCTGGCAGGGCGTACCGCTGAACAGAATTTTTTTGCCGCCGGCAAGTAATGTGCGTACCTGCTTAAAAATACCGTTCATATTGCTTTGTACATATTTGGAGCCGCGCAGTTTGAAAAGTTCGCCGGTATTTGTAATGCTGGTATGGCAAACCTGAAAAGCATCGTCGAGCTCTGCCCCGAAAACCGTACCGCCGCTTTGTAAGACAGCGTTGGCAAACAGCGTAAACATGCCGCCGCTGGAACTGGTGTAACGTATGCCGTCATCACAATTTTTGGCTCCGTAAACATTTAAAATTGTATGCTGGGCCGGTTTATGCAGCAAAGGGCAAACCTTTTCACACAAACCGCAGTTAATGCAAAGGTTTTCATTTATTTCAGGGTAATAAAAACCTTCGCTGTCTGCTGTCATGGCAATGCAGCCTTTAGGGCAGATAGATGCGCACGCTGTACAGCCACAGCAATCGTGTTTGGAAATTAGTTTGAGCATGTAAACACCTTCTTTTTATTAAAATTTTATATAGGAAAAAAGGTCATTTTATTATTTGTCGGAAAAAATGTAATATCTTATGGCGGATATAGTAAGCAGCCAAAAATTAAGAAAAATATATATCGAAAGAAAAACCCAAAGAAAAGAGCCTACTTTTATTACAGCTAATTCGTTGCTTTGGGCAAATACCGAAAAATCAAAGTAATAGCTTTGGATAATAAACGAAATGCCCCATTGTACGGCATAAGCGGCCATCTTTTTGATGGCAGGATTTTTCTTCAGTTTGGAGCTTATCAGCCTGCCGGTTGCGTAAAGCAGCAGGCTATAGGCTGCTATGGCGGCAAGAATCAGCAGAGAGTATAGGCTGCCGTACATCAGGCCGTATGTTTTGGTTAACTCCAGGGCAGTAAGGCAGAAATGAAAAAGTAAAATTAAGCCGGCCATTATGTAGACAAATGGATAAAAGAAGTAGTAAAACGGGCTTTTTATTTTGTCTTTCTGCATGGCAAATGCTCCTTATGTCAAAAATTCTCCAAAAAGAAATTAACAAAAGTTTTGGCAACGGTTGAAAGGGGCCTGCCTTTAACAACAGAGAGTGTTTTTTCGACAAATAAACGCTCGTCCTCAATTTGTTTCGGCACCAGGCAGGGGTCAAACAATTCATATTTTTCAGCGGGTACTATGGCAACGCCAATGTTTTGCGTAGCCCAGGCAATGGTAGAAAGTTTGGTTGTATTAATGCTTAATACCTGCGGCAAAAGGCGTGAATCGCTGCAGGTGTTTAAAAACAGCGTGCTGCACCCGCGCGACAGGCATAACGGCACATCTTCCAAATCGTCAAGCAGAATATGCGGCTTATTGCCGTTAAGGTAGGGGCTGTCCTTATGAAAAAGTGCAATTAAACGGTCACGCTTGCGGTAAATGGTTTCAAAACGGTTAACCTGCAAAAGCGGAGCGTTGGCAATGCCTATTTCTGTTTTGCCGTCCAAAAGCTGCTGCGTTTGTTCGTCGATAGGCACTTCGTACAACTCGTAATTTATTTGCGGGTACTGGCGTGAAAAACGGCTTAAATAATTTTTAATGAAAGAAATTGACATTGACGGCGACAGGCTGAGGCGCAGCGTGCCCGAAAAACCACCTGCGCAGTCGGCAATTTCTTTAATAATATTATCTTCCGTGGAGCAGATATATTTTGCCTTGTTGTATAAAATGCAGCCTGCTTCGGTAAGTTCAACCGTATGGCCGCCGCGCTTTAAGTTAAGCAACGGTGTGCCGAATTTTTTTTGCAGTGTTTTAAGCTGGTTGCTTAATGCAGGTTGGGCCACTGCAACACGTTTAGCTGCGGCGGATATGCTGCCGGCTTCTACTATGGCGATAAAGTTGCGGTAATATTCTATATTCATAAAAACTCCTTTAAATTTTGTCTGTTTAGATTATACTACAAATCTAAAAATATATAAAGATATGATAAAATCAGCTAAGTTATATAATAAAATTTTATATGTTTGCGGTAGTTTAGTGGCTTTCGGCTTTTAAAAGGCTTTTATTAAAGTGTTTTTTATTAAAAGCAGGAAAAACATATAAATAAAAATTATATTTATTGCAATAAAACTGTATTTTACATTATATGCTTTTGCGCTTACACTATAATTAAGATATAAGTTGTTACGAAAGAAGGGGGTAAAATGTTAGGAACAGACAGGCTGCGCAGCACAGCGTTGTTTGAAAAAATAGCAACACCGGAACAGGCAGCTGCGCTTATTGAAGATGGCATGAATGTCGGTGTCGGCGGTTTTACACCGTCGGGTTATCCTAAAAAAACAACAATGGCGCTGGCAAAAGCCATAAAAAACGGCAAAAAATGCCGCATTAATATCTGGAGCGGTGCTTCGGTAGGCCCGGAAATTGAAGAAGAACTTGCTGCCGTGGGCGGCGTTAAAAGCAGGATGCCCTACTATGCGGCTTCCAATAAATCTATGCGGGCAGGCATTAACGGCGGCCAGATTGATTATATAGATTTACATTTAAGCCATTTTGCCCAGCAGGTAGATTACGGCTTTTTCGGCAATGTGGATGTGGCAATTGTTGAAGCTGCCGCTGTAAACGCCGACGGAAGCATTGTACTCGGGCCTGGTGTTGGCAACATACCCATGTTTGTTAAGCACGCCAAAAAGGTAATAGTTGAAGTTAATACAACAATTCCTTTAAGCATGGAAGGCATGCACGATATTTATATTTGTGCCAAACCGCCGCACAGAACGGAAATACCAATTTACCATGTCGGTGACAGAATTGGCTCACCGTATTTGGAATGCGGCCTTGATAAAATTGCCTGCATTGTAGAATCGGATATTGTTGACCATGTACGCAATTTGAATCCGCCTGACGAAAACAGTATAAAAATAGCAGGCTTTCTGGTTGAATTTTTGGAACACGAGCAAAAATACGGGCGTCTGCCGCAGGAGATGCTGCCCATACAGTCCGGCGTAGGCAGTATTGCCAATGCTGTTTTAATGGGGCTGTCCCAATCAAAATACGAAAATTTGAAAATGTATTCCGAAATTTTGCAGGACGCGGTATTCAGCCTTATCAAAATAGGCAAGGTGTCGCAGGCATCGGGCTGCGCTTTTACGCCGTCGCCTAATGTATGGCAGATGTATAAGGAAAATCCTGATTTGTACCGGAAAAGCATAGTGCTGCGCCCTCTTGATATCAGCAATAACCCGGAAATTATCCGCCGTTTGGGCGTTATTTCCATTAATACTCCTCTTGAATTTGATATTTACGGTCAGGCAAATTCCACGCATGTTATGGGTGCCAGTATGATGAACGGCATCGGCGGCAGCGGCGATTACATGCGCAACGGTTATTTAACCATTTTCTGCACGCCGTCAACGGCCAAAAAAGGCAGTATTTCCAGCGTTGTGCCAATGGTAACGCATGCCGACCATACCGAGCATGACACCATGGTGTTTATTACCGAACAGGGCATTGCCGATATCCGCGGCCTGCCGCCTGTTAAACGTGCCAAGCTGATTATTGAAAAATGTGCTCATCCCGATTACCGTGCGCAGCTTTTGGAATATTTGCAGCAGGCGCAAAGAAAAAACGCCCATATGCCTGTGGATTTAACGCATGCGTTTGATATGCAGGCTCATTACGAAAAATACGGAACGATGAAAATATAAGGAGGATTACTATGGATAAAGAAAAATTGCAGCAGGGATTAAACGAATATGAAGCTAAGGTTGCCAAAGCTGTGGCAAAATTTCCGGAACGCAAAAATTTTGAAGCACAGCGTTTGTATACGCCTCTTGATATAGAAGATTTTGATTATGGCGAAAAACTTGGTTTTCCCGGGCAATATCCGTTTACACGCGGCGTGCAGCCAACAATGTACCGCGGACGCCTGTGGACCATGCGTGCTTACGCCGGTTTTGCCACGGCCGAAGAAACCAACGCGCGTTATAAATATTTGCTGGAGGCCGGGCAGACCGGGCTTTCTGTTGCCATGGACCTGCCGACGCAGATTGGCCTTGACAGTGACCACGAGCTCAGCCATGGCGAAGTAGGCAAAGTTGGCGTAGCCATTGATTCGCTTGCCGATATGGAAGCGCTGTTTGACGGTATTCCCCTGGATAAGGTAAGTACATCCATGACGATTAACGGGCCTGCGGCAGTGCTTTTGGCAATGTATGTTGCCGTTGCGGAAAAACAGGGCGTTAAGCCGGAAGCCTTAAAGGGCACAATCCAAAATGATATTCTGAAAGAATACATTGCCCGCGGCACTTATATTTTCCCGCCGCGCCCTTCTATGCGCCTTATTACCGATACTTTTGAATACTGCTCTAAAAATATTCCCAAATGGAATACAATCAGCGTCGGTGCTTATCACATCCGCGAGGCCGGTGCTTCCGAAGTGCAGGAAATTGCTTTTGCGTTTGCCAACGCCATGGCATATATTGATGCAGCCATTAAAGCAGGGCAAAAGGTTGATGATTTTGCACCCGGCATCAGCTGGATTTTTACAGCCGGGCTTGATTTCTTCGGCGAAGTTGCCAAATTCCGCGCGGCGCGCCGCCTGTGGGCACGCATTATGAAGGAACGTTACGGGGCGTCCGTGCCTAAAGCCCAGATGCTGCGCGTGCATGTGCATACGGCTGGCAGCGTGCTTACGGCGCAGCAGCCTTTAAACAACGTGGTACGCATTACATGGCAGGCACTCAGCGCAGTTTTGGGCGGCATACAGTCCATGGCATGCTGCGCTTATGACGAAGCAATTGCGCTGCCGACAGAAGAAAGCGCAACGCTTGCCCTGCGCACGCAGCAGCTTCTGGCTTACGAAAGCGGAGTTACCGATACCATTGACCCGCTGGCAGGTTCCTACTACATTGAAACCTTAACCGATAAAATTGAAAAAGAAGCTTATGACTACATTGATAAAATAGACCGTATGGGCGGTGCCGTTGCCGCTATCGAGCAGGGCTACATGCAGCAGGAAATGGCGGCACATGCTTACGAATACCAGCACGAGGTAGAACTTGGCAAACGCACCGTTATTGGTGTTAATAAATTTAATGACAGTAAAAAACTTGCGGAACAGGACGTGCTTACGGCAGATTTAAGCGTTGGTGAACGGCAGATTGCGCGCCTTGAAAAAATGAAAGCCGCGCGCGATAACGAAGCCGTTAAAGCAGCGCTTGAAAAACTGCGCGAAGCAGCCAAAGGCACGGAAAATTTAATGCCTTACTTAATTGATGCCGTTAAAACTTATGCAACACTAGGTGAAATTTGCGGCGTGCTGCGCGAAGAATTCGGCGAATATAAACAAAGCGGCAGTATGTTTTAAACAAGGCGGGTGAACAGCGATGAATGAAACTGCTCAGCTTGCAAAATTTACGTCGGAAATGGAATTTGATAAATTGCCGCCGCAGGCAGTACT
>ULOD01025405.1_pt1 | contig 10979 bp, 8 predicted proteins | sample 1952351 | NCBI WGS metagenome assembly ULOD01 (sample SAMEA4835596, study PRJEB28245) | human gut metagenome | biome: gut microbiome; material: fecal sample | place: Denmark | collected 2008 | reverse complement strand
TGTTTTTTTTGTGTCTACTTTTTCTTGACTATTTCATATAAGTGCTAGTAATTTTTCTAATTTTGTCTTAAATTTATCTACTATGTAAAAATATTATCTATTTTTTTTGATGATATCCTCATATAACTCATTACTTTAAATTTTGAATTTTCTTTTTTTAACAAAATATATTCAAAACAAAGTGCTGAAAAGATTTCCTCTAATCAAGACAAATGCAAGATTTTTCTTTATCTTGTTTAAATTCTATTCTCCTATTGAGAAAAAAACTTTAACAACTACATAATTGAATACTATAAATAAATATTAAAACGTTTCATATAAGAACAAAAATTTATGTATTTTATTGATAGAATTTTGCAACTTTTAATTATTTCAGTTATAATTTTACAAAATATTTTTATATGTTGTCTATTATTTTTCATTACTAAATATAATTTTATCATCAATATTCCTTTCACTTCATATCACTCTATTATTAGTAGTAGTATTTGCAACTACAATTTCAAAGATTATCACCTTATTGAATAAATAAATCTTTGTCATTATTAACATCTCCTTATTTTCTAATAAGCAAAAAACTCTCCTATATTCCAATAGAAGAGTTTGACTAATTGCTACTTTATATTGATCCTAAAAGGCTGTCACACTACTTTATAGGAATGAATTTTTATATTCACAGTATTATTGCAGCAATTTTTGGTAATTTATACAACCAAAATATTAATTTTTAAGCATTATAATATAATTCAAATCCCATCATTTCTAAATTTATAATTTTCACTATTTTTGTTCGACTCCCTTTATTTGCAAAATGCTTTTTTAAAGCTCTCATAAGTTTTTTGGGGAGAACAGATTGATATTTAACTTATTTGGAGATTATTTCATTATAGTCAAATTGAATAAAGATAAAGTACCAAATAATTTGATTGTGACATAGCGGAATTCTTGATGGTTTTTGTTTTATTTGATAGAATATTGTTAAGAATATAAAAAAAGGAAAAAAACTTACTCTTAAATTTTTTTATTTGTGTCCTAAATATCCTTCAAATTCAACAATTCATTTTTCATCAAGTATAAATTCAATATCTCTAATGTATCCATAAGTATTATAAGAAATATTTTGTATTGAAGTATCAATAAAATCATTAAGTTCATCAATGTATATATAGAATTCTATACTGATATATTGGTTATTATATATACCTCTAAGGGTATTTTTATTTTTTAATTCAAATTCTTCTTTAGTTATCTCTTTAATTACAATTTTAGACTTCAAAATTTGAGTGTTATCAATATTTTTATCAGTTTCATAAACGCCTTCAATAATTTTATTACTTTCATGAATATATGAGCCTAAATAACCAAATATTTCAAAATAACCCGTATTAATGATAATCTGTTCATTATATTCTTTTTCGTTTATTTTTAAATAAGCGTCCATTGTATATTAATCACTCTAGTTGAGTTTTCACAATAATCATAGCCATATTTTTTAACGACTTTGTTAAATGCATTTACTAATATTTCTTTTATCTCTTTTGGTGTATAGTTTTCATCATCATCGTTAATTTCTATATTTATATCAAAATCAAATCCAATATTTGATTTAAAGTCGCATGTAATCATATTACGACTTGAACTACCAATAAAATAGAAATTAAATGTGAATTTTTCTCTTACTAAATTTTGAACCTCATTAACAATTTTAATTAGTTCTTTCTTTACAGGCAATGCTTCCGCCTTTGTTACATAATCAAAATTAAACATAATATTATCCTTTCCGCCCATGCCATCCATCTAGTCTTGAAAAGCACTTGAAATCAAGCAGTCAAACCTTATCCCGCATTTCTACTATAGAAACGGAATTTCGGCAAATTTGTCCCGTAAGAGATTGATTTTATCCCATATCTTGTGGTAAAATAGATATTGTCAAAGCAGTCAATTTGACAACGGTTTTTCTACAAATTGTCGGTAGCGATCAAAATTTCTACAAACTTTTCTACAAATTGCGAATCAAGCAGTCAAAATTTGTAGAAACGCAAAACTGAATAAAAAATTGCCGAAGAATCGGCGATTTTAACACGGAAGGTTGGCAGAGCCCGGTTTAATGCACTCGACTTGAAATCGAACGACGCCACAAACGTCCGGGGGTTCGAAACCCTCACCTTCCGCCAAAACAATACCCAACTATATTTTTTGTAAACGACAAAAAATATAGCTGGGTATTGTTTTATATGACCTCGAAAATTCTTTTCTGTTTGGAAGAATACATTGGTCGTTCAAAATTTTTACGTTTTATCGACAATTTACATAGGGAAAAGTAGTATTTTTCTTGACAGATTGTATAAAATGGCTGAAAAAACCGATTATATAGATTTTACGGGCCATAAAACGCTGCCTGTGGATTCCATAAACTGCTTTGAAAAAGAGCAGACCGATTATAGTAAAGCGGCAGTTGGGTGCTTTTGAAGATACATATCGTAAATTACGACTAATTATATCATTTACTAACTAATGTTTTATCTAATATTGGCCTTCCGGCAATAAATTCTTCATCGGCAGAACCAACAATCCACGGATTTTTTTCACCCAACTCATCAAATGCAAACTTCACATTTTCATAATCATTAACAAACTTAAAATAGTCAACAGGAACATAACTATCATTAACAATACCATTATCAATAAGATACGCATCTGGTCCATAACCATATGGGAAGAACGATAAAGTTTCATCATATCCTGAATCTCTGTCAGTTCCATATACATAGTATACATTTTTTATATTTAATGTCGAACATTTTGAAATGAAACTGCTGGCAAGAACATAGAACCCTCCTTGGTCATCTGGAGTAGTCAATTTAATGTTTCCGCCAAAATCGTATGTGCTTATAGCGTGATCGCCCGTACCATATCCATTGATATATAAATTTTTGAACTCAGAATTCTCTTCCGCAAGTCCGGCTATCCAACCACATTTCATAGTAGTTATGAACAAACCATTGTTTTCAGATTCCACATCCATATCGTCATCTCTGTCAATATAACAGTTTTTTACAATCGAATTGCCAACAGCGCCACCTACAAACAGTCCGCCATAAGCTGTTCGATTTCTCCAATCTTGAGGTCTACCATTCATTTCAAATTTACGTACACGTGAATAACTTTCGCTTAATGTTGAGTCATCCAATTCCCCAACAATACCACCAATATAGGCTTCTTCTAAGTCGGAAGTAGTGATGGTAGTATCAGCATCACTATTTTTAATAGTTGAAGATTTAGCATAGCCTACAACACCGCCTAAATAACAGCCAGTATAATCAACCTTATATGTGCTCTTGCAGTTTTCAATTATAGAGTTATTAGAATATCCGACAATGCCGCCAAAAGCATAATCATGGAAACCGTAAGAATCAGTCTTAAAGTCTAAATCCAAAACATAATTAAATATTGTTTCGCAATTGGAAATTGTGCTGTCACTCGCAGAACCAACCAAACCGCCGACGTACAAATTTCCGGATTTACTAGACAAGGCAATTGTTAAGTTATAGACAATATTAAGGTTGCTTATCTCTACTTCTTTAAATTCATCGAACAAGAGTGTTGTTTTATCACCTAATTTTCCATCAGCCGTTCCTTCAACGGTAATAGTATGTCCATTTCCGTTTATTTTAGCTTTTGTTGCGCTTCGGTCACCAGCTCTAAAATACGTATCAGTTGAATCGATTGTGATGTCTTGTTCAATGCTAATATTTAATCCGGTTTTCTTTGAGTTTTTAAATGCATCATAAAGATCGTCAGCATCTTTAATTGATGTTTTACCGCCAAACAGCGAACATGATGATAACATCAGCATAGAAAAAACAACAACAAACACATAAGATATTGCAAAAAAACAACGATTATGTTTCATTTTCAAAACTCCTTTTTATTTAAATATTTTAGGCATAGGATAATCCGGACTTTCAGTTTCCCTTAAATCATTCGTAAAATACCAAATATCTTCTGAAAAATCCAATTTAATAGGAATTTCTTCATCATATTCAGTATAATGATGATACATAGCACCGGGAATATTGTTTGGGTTTCCCATTAAGAAATCTTTAGTCCAAAGGGTTAATCTTGAATTGCCTGTTTTTGTACTCATACAATAACCATAAGCTGTACTTGTTATTTTCTGCCAATATATAATATCAGAATGATATTTAATCGTATAATAGCATTCTTTAATAGTAGGTTCACAGTCTTTTTCATAAGTGCCTACAATTGGCGAAATTGTGAGTTTGTCATCACTACATTGGCTTCCGATATAATATGGGGTAGCTAAACAAGAAGTATAACTTGTAAAATTTCCGGTATTTATTCCGGCAAGTCCACCTATATAAGTTTTAGAAAGTCCCAATGTATTATAAAATCCATCATTGGCACCACCATCAACAATGCTTCCCACATAAATGCTATGATCCGTTTCACCTGAATTAACTCCAAAAAGGCCACCAAAATATCTTTTTTGTCCTATTCCATAATCACATTTGTTATAAATATCTGTGGCACAAAGGACATTATTAAACGATCCCCCTTTACGAAAACCCGCGATGCCGCCAATATAATTATTTTCTGATGCAACATTTAAGTTTATTTCTCCATCAACATAACATTGAGAAATAGCACCTCTATTACCACCATCCGTGATCCCACTAAAATATCCTACCAATCCTCCGGCAAATAATTCATTACTTGTAGAGGTGCTTGACTTGTTAATATCAATTTTAAAATCAACAAGTGCTAAATTTTTAATTTGAGCAACCCTGTGCGCACTTGAAAAAAAACCATAACAATTATTTGTGCTTGTTATATTGATATTACTTATTTTATAACCATTGCCATCAAAGATGCCTTGAAAATCTTGAATTCCAGTGAAAGTTTTTCCTTCGCAATCAAGATCATTCATTAATTTAAATCGACGATTATCATTTGATTCTATTTTTAACAAATCTTCAGCTGTATAAATAAGTACCTCACTACCATAAGCACTATTAGTACAAGATGCACATAAAAACATAAAAAACGCCGACATGAAGAAAGTCAAAATAATACAAAATTTTTTATTCAAATTACTCACCTCTTTAATTATTGTAGACGACTATTCATTTTTACAATAAATTAATTTCATGCACAACCTCGATCGTTGATTGTTCATTGAATAGCATAATCCATGCCACATATCTTAATTAGATTTTAGCACTTTTATGAAAAAAAAGCAAGTTTTTTACAATTATACTCATAAAACCCTTATATGGATTATTCTTAACATAAATATTTCATGTATTTTCTTTCTTGATATGTTCACTTATTATGCTATTTGGTGAACATGATTTTTTGGGATTATAGCAGTTTTCCGAGCCGATTCATCATATCCGATTTATGTTCCATAAGCGAATGAGCATAGCGGTTCAAAGTAACAGTCGGATTCTTATGACCGAGAATTTCAGCAAGAGTTTTAATATCCATTCCGCATTCAAGAGCGCGGGTAGCAAACGTATGGCGCAGAGAATGAAACCCTTTATGAGGAATATTCAGACGCTTTAAGAGCAATTCAAAACTTCGTTGGTAAGAACGGACGGAAACAGAACTTCCGTTTGCAGAAACCACAAAGGGCGACTTGCTTTTTTTCTTAATGCCTTTTAAGATTGGCAAGAGTTGCTTCGGTAACGGTATCAGCCGTCTTGAATTAGCTGTTTTCGGCTCGTCAATGATAAGTCCGTCTTGCCCGTCATGACAAGACTTTGAGACTGTCAAAATGCCTTTTACGAAATCTATATCGCTCCATTGTAAAGCAATTAGTTCTCCGATACGCAGACCGCTATACAAACAAAGCAAAATGCCGTACATTTTGTCTTTTTTTCCGTTTAAGATAGATTGTTGATTAATTTTATCAGTTAAACTTATATTTTTGCAGTCTTTTTCAACTTGATTGTTATAATCCTCAGAGAAAGTAGACAGAGAAAAATACTCCGTTTCACCAAAAGGAATTTTAAGATTTGCTTCTTCTTTAAAAATTTCATCTTTTACATCTTCGCTTAGTTCACTTAATTCAGGAAATTCACAATAATAACCATAATGAACTCTGTCTCTTGAAGAGCCCAAATCATCACCAAATATAGGATCTATCATTTCAATTAATTCTTCGCTAACACCATACATTTCTGATAATTTTTTAAAAATATATTCTTCATTCATAATAACTCCCATTAAACAAATAATGTAATAAAGAACTCCACTATTGATGGAGTCCTGTTTTACAAAGTTTAGTTTCTTTAATATTATCAAGTTTATTTGTTTCTATAATCACATGCCAACCAGCCATATCACAAGTTGCATAATCACTATCACAAGTGGTCTTGATACTTACAGTTAGTGTACCTATTTTATTTACACTATAACCATCATATTCATGTCTATAACTACCACTATTTTCTTCTAAAATTGCAATAATTATTGAACTATTTTTAAAGTACTCTTCATCATATTTTTCTATAGCATTGGCAAAACCAATTGTACTATCACTTGCTATTTTCTCACGTGGCCCTAAACTAAATTTTTTTAGATTAACATTGTAATACTCTAGTAATTCTTTATGTGAATTAACTATTATTACACCTTCTGAATTTTCAACCCAATTAGTTTTTATAAATTGGACACTATCATTACTAGTAGAAAAACCACTTGTAAATAATAATGTACTAAATAAACTTAATACAATCGACATTTTAAATAATATTTTCATTGAATGTCCCCCACTACTATAATTATATCATTTTTTCGGTTAATTTACAAGATAAACGAATAATTTCATCTTGCTTAGGATTTTTAAAAATGTAAAAAGAGTTAATCCTTTTCAAAATATCAGAATTAACTCTTTTATAACAATAAAATTTTATTCAGTAATTGTTAAATGTATCTTAAGGAATATTCTCATATTTAAAGTATAATTTGCTGTAAGTAACGCTTCACCTAGACCTGTTGAAGATACTAAACCATGATGCTCCATATCTACATTGATTCCATTAAAACATTCAATATCCCATACATAATAACCTATATATGGATATGGACTATTCGTAAAATCTAGTTCCAATGTGTACATTCCATTTTCTTCAGAATATGAATAAGACATATTACATTCTATTACTATTTGCTCTGTTTTTGTTTCTTTTAAAATAATAAAATCTTTTTTATAGACTATAGATGGGTCATCTTTATTTATCGCATATATAGTCACAGTTGTATTTTCACTAACACTTAGTGCAAGAACTGTACCATACTTAGTTACTTTAGCAACATTTTCATTACTTGAATACCAATCATAATCAAGTCTTGACATTGGATCACGTAATCTATCTTCTACCATTAAATAAAGATTTCTTGTAAATCCTTCTGTTATTGTATTTCCAAGTAAAGATCCATTATTAAATGTTACTTCACTTCCTAAAGGGAACCCTTGGTTTCTTGCAGGATCAGTTACAAGTGTACCATCAATATTCAAATCTGTATTTACCTTTCTTCTTAACGCAAATTGTATTTGAACTTTATCAAAGTTATCAGAATATCCTATATAATAAGTTCCAGGATTTAAAATTACAGTAAATACTGGGCCACTATTTATACTAGTAATATTATTAGTGTATTCCAACACTAAATAATAATGATTATCACCTGGTTCATAACCTGGATCACGATGCTTTTCAAAAATATAAATAGGTATATTTCTATTGATTGTTCCACTTGTCACAATATCAAGTTCAATTTTTGAACGATGACTTATTGTTACTTCTTCAAAATAATTAGTCACAGTTTTATTATCAAATAATTCATCAAAACCAATTGTAGCAAGTCTATTTTGATAATTTATATCATTTTTCTCTACTTGCTCAATTGTTAAGGTAATTAATGAATAAGTTGATTTAGGTAGAACAACATCTATGTAATAATATCCATTTTCAGGTAAAAATACATATAATTCATTTTCACCATTGTAAGTTATTGCTTGTTCATTTATTCCAGTTGATCCATATCGATTAAGCAATTCTGTTTTGTTTATATTTGAATATATTTTTATAGTTCCTTCAGGTAAAATTATATTACTTCCAACATTTAGTGAGAATCTATAAAAACCTTCACCTTGATTATTAAGATATTTATAACTACAATGATATACATTTTCATTATTTAAATGCATACTATTTTTAATATTATTAGTACCTTTGTTTAATAGAATATTGCTACTAGTCCATGTTAATGAAATTCCAATTTCGAATGTACCTGAGACATTAGTATCATCAAATTCAAAAGATATATAGTATGTTCCACAACCTAAAAATTGAGTTACTGTGTTACTACCACTACTTATCACATTCATGTTTGCATCATAGATTATTATATTAATTGTCTTGGATGAATTTGCATTAATCTTATAAGATTTTGAACAATTAACATTTAATTTAAATAATTCATTAGTTGCCTTGCTTAAGCTTAAAGATTCAGTCACATTTCCTTCACAGTCAATTTCAAGCTCTGCATAATCTTCAGAAGGCATTATTTTATTTCGATAACTCGACCAATACTCTTTATTTTTATATTCAGCAATTCTATTTGTTGGTACAACAATTTGTAAATTAGCGTGACAACCATCATACACGCTTACTCCTAGGTTAGTAATGTTTGTTATTCTTCTATTTACAGTAACTACAGAAAGTGATGAACAATTCTTAAATGCTTCATCATCAATATACTGTACACTTAATGGTATGACAATTCTTTCTAAACTTCCACATCCTTTAAATGCCGAACTGCCTATAGCAATCAAATTAGTTGATAATGTTACTGACTGCAAATATGAACATCCTTCAAAGGCACTTGTATCTATATTTGTTACGGTATTTGGAACCGTAATCCTAGCTAAGCTTGCGCACCCTTTAAAGGCTGAACTACCAATAGCAATTAAGTTATTTGATAATGTTACTGACTGCAAATATGAACACCCCTCAAAAGCACTTGTATCTATGTGTGTTACGCTATTAGGTATACTAATGCTTTCTAAGCTTGCACATCCTTTGAAAACCGAATTACCTATTGAGGTCATATTATTCGGTAGTGTTATACTTTGTAAAGAATAACAATTTTCAAAAGCGCCTGTATCTATGTGTGTTACACTATTAGGTATACTAATGCTTTCTAAACTTGCACATCCTTTAAATGCTTCAGCACCAATACTTGTCACACTTAACCCACCAATTTGATTAGGTATTCTTATAGAAGTTACATTACTATTTAGAGAACCCAAAATTTTTATAACTCGCGAACCATTTTGACTTTCACATCCAATTCTAAATTCACTTTTAATTACTTTATAACATTTTGTACACTTTAACCAATGATTTTGAGCACACGAAACCATCTGTTGATAATCATGAATACAATTTTCTACATTTTGCATCATCAACACACCGCTCTTGATAGTACTTGTTGAATCTATTTTGTCGCAATAGAAGCATATGTTTAAATATTTATTATCTTTAATTACATATCTATTATATTGATGCTCAGTATGAATATTATTTAGTACTGCAACACCTTGTATGTCTTGATACTTTATCGCATCATCAATAGTTCTTCTAGTTGTTCCTCTTGAATATCCCATAATAGTTTTATGGGTACCAGAAGAAATTCCACTTTCATCATCTAAATCGTTCAAGCCCAATACATGTCCCATTTCATGTAGTGGGGTATCGACATGTCTACCTGGATAATCAATTCTAATTTTTAAGCTAAAAGTAGAAAATTCACCAGCATAATCTCCATCTTCTCTCAATATTTCAATAACCTTTTTACCGTTTATCTTACCGGGTCTTGAATTTTCTCCTATACCAACTTCATAAAAATAAATTAATGTTCCAGAGCCATCGTGCATTTGAATAGAATTCCATAATGATGCTTGATATCTGATATCATTAATTAGTTCATTTCTATCATCTACATTTTCAATTGTATTCATTGAATTCATATTTATCCAAAAAGGAATGCTTAATGATCCATAATTTCCATATGAATAACCCTCATAATTTCTACATCCGCTATCTAGAAGATTAGCACCTCCATTTTCACGCCCTGGGCCATGGGATGTGCAATTATCATCACATTTTTTATTGTTATCTAAAGAATACTCTGAAAGCGAAGATTGAGATTGTTCTTCATTAGTATAACAATTTCCTATGTATCCATCTACAAGGTCATGAAAAGTTGAACTTAACCTATAATTTTCATATTTTTCATTTTGTTGAATTATTTCTTCAATATTATAATTTTGATAATTAATACTTGAACTATTAAAATTGTTTTTAATATCTTGAAAAAATTGTAAATTAATTAAATTTATAAAAATTAATATTAAAATAAGTAATCTATTTATTTTTTTCATTTGTTACTCCTTATTTGGTGCATAAATGCGTATACTAGCCACATGAAAATCATAAAAACTAACTCCGTCTATTATATATTCTTCATGAAAATTATAGTCATAACGGTTATAACTATCGGTAATTCTTAGTGCAATACAGCCGTTATAAGTACCATAGTATTCATATATATGAACTTTCTTTATACTAAGTCTTGGTTCTTTAAGTACATCTCTTAAATAAGTTTTTTTGATTAGTCTTTCATTTTTCTTGCTGATTGATTCAGGGTTTTTAGGTTTAGGAACAAAATCATTACTTTCTACTTTATTAAAGTAATAAGCAATATTTTTTAAATCATTTTTTGTTATTAAATTTAAATCATATGCTTCTTCTAATGTATAAAGTTTTCCAGCGTTTTTATTGCATCCAACAAGTACTACACTTAAAATAAGCATCATAAATAATACAATTATTCTTTTCATTTTTACTTTTCATCTCCTTTCATTTTTAAATTTTGTTAGTATA
>ULOD01016407.1_pt1 | contig 10985 bp, 9 predicted proteins | sample 1952351 | NCBI WGS metagenome assembly ULOD01 (sample SAMEA4835596, study PRJEB28245) | human gut metagenome | biome: gut microbiome; material: fecal sample | place: Denmark | collected 2008 | reverse complement strand
ATATTGGCAGGGGTGCCGTGAAAGCGACACCCCGATATTTTATGTATAGGTGGTTTTTATGGATTTTTTAGCAAACTACTTCAGTTCTCTTAATCCTATGAGCTTTTTATCCGCACTTCCGGGTAATATCGCTCAGGGTATAATCTGGGGACTCATGGGACTCGGTGTATTTCTCACCTTTAAGCTGTTGAACTTTGCCGACCTCAGCGTTGACGGTTCATTTGCAACAGGCGGTGTGGTAACCGCAGTTATGCTCATCAACGGCTGTCCTGTTTGGGCAACAATCATCGTAGCAATCCTTGCAGGTCTTGCGGCAGGTCTTGTAACGGGACTTCTTCACACGCTTCTCGGAATTCCCGACATTCTCGCAGGTATCCTCACACAGATTGCTCTTTATTCAATTAACCTGAATATTATGGGAAAATCAAACCTCCCAATCAGCTACAGAAACTATACGCTTGTTGTTTCTGCAAGTAATATAAATATGGCAATTCTCGTAGGTCTTGGAATTTGTGCTGTTGTAGTTGCCGCAATGTATTGGTATTTCGGCACAGAACAGGGCTCAACAATCCGTTCAACAGGTTCAAACCCTGCAATGAGCAAGGCACAGGGCATTAACATCAATTTTACAAAGGTAATTGCCCTTGCACTTTCAAACGGACTTGTTGCACTTTCGGGTTCACTTTTTGCTCAGTATCAGGGCTTTGCTGATATCAATATGGGCAGAGGTGCAATCGTAATCGGTCTTGCTGCCGTAATCATCGGCGAAGTTCTCGGTGAGGCAATTTTCCGCAAGCACATGAATTTTATCATAAGAATGCTCTTTGTAATTGTCGGCGGTATTCTCTATTATATCGCAATGGGCATCGTACTCTGGCTCAAGATGCCGACAGACGATACAAAGCTCTTTACGGCAATTATCGTTGCAATCTTCCTTGCAGTTCCGTATCTCCAGAAAAAGAGAAAGACTTCATTCAAGAAAGTTGCAAAAATGAATGCTAAAAATGCACAGAAGGAGGGTTAAGAATGCTTGAAATCAAGAATGTATGGAAAACCTTTAATAAAGGCACAGTAAACGAAAAACAGGCACTCTGCGGAGTTAATCTCACCCTCAATGACGGCGATTTTTGTACGGTAATCGGCGGCAACGGCGCAGGCAAGTCAACAACTCTCAACGCAATTGCGGGCGTGTGGCCTGTTGACTGCGGTCAGATTCTCATTGACGGCAAGGATATTTCCGCATTGCCCGAGCATAAAAGAGCGCCGTACCTCGGCAGAGTATTTCAGGACCCGATGACAGGCACGGTAGCCGATATGGAAATTATAGAAAACCTCGCAATTGCCGCAAGACGAGGCAAAAAACGAGGACTTTCGTGGGGCGTAAAGGCTGACGAAAGATTCCGTTACCGTCAGATGCTTGCAGAGTTTGACCTCGGACTTGAGGACAGAATGTCATCAAAAGTAGGACTTCTCTCGGGCGGTCAGCGTCAGGCAATAACACTTCTTATGGCAACAATCAAAAAGCCGAAACTTCTTCTGCTTGACGAACATACAGCCGCTCTTGACCCGAAAACAGCCGCTAAGGTGCTTGAGCTTTCCGACAAAATCATTGCCGAAAACAACCTTACGGCACTTATGGTAACTCATAATATGCATGACGCAATTACTCACGGCAACCGTCTTATTATGATGAGTGACGGCAAAATTATCCTCAATATCTCAGGTGAAGAAAAGAAAAATCTTACGGTTGAACACCTCCTCGAAATGTTTGAGAAGGCAAGCGGTTCAAAGATCGAAAATGACCGTATGCTTTTAAGCAAGGATAAATAAACTTAATATGAAATAATGAGGCTGTGAAGAAATGAAGCTTAATACTTCGTTCTTCACAGCCTGACTTGTTTTTGTTAGGCTGTTTTTCTACAGCCCCTATTGGTAATATCAATTATTTTTGTTTTCTTTTCTGCACTCTCTTAAGTCTTTTATCATCTTTAAAAACCCATATTCTCTGCATTTTGTAGTTGACTGTCCAAAGCAACAGGTCAACAATAGCTTTTGTAAGAGTTACAGGGACAGGTAAGAACCAAAGTGCAGATACAATAAGCGAACTCGCACACATTATGCAGAAAAACAAAATGAAAAACCTGAGTGCCTGTTTTGTACCGTTATCCGTATTGCCGAAAATAACCTTTCTGTTGATAAGAAAATTTATTCCTCCGGAAACGGCTCGTGCCATAAGAGTTGCAAGCATAATGTTAAAGAACATATGTGACGGCAGAATATACGCAAAAACGGTGAACAAAACAAGGTCGATTATCGTACAGCCGATTGACGCCGTCGCAAATCTCAGCGGAGTTCTGTATATAAGATAGGTGTCCTTAACAAGACGAAAATTACTGCTGCAGTTTGTGCAATCGGCAACTATGTTTACAAAGTAAAACGGAACTCTCATATCCGCACATTTTGTGAGGAAATTCATCTCAAAGTCAAAGCGGTTTCCTTTTGTTTTCATAACCGTGTCGTACAAAAATGCGGGAATGCCTCGCAGTCCTGTTTGAGTATCGCTGCAGCTTTTGCCTGTTATAACCTTAAAATATGCAGAAGAAAGGCGGTTGCCTATCCGTATGTTAAGCGGCATTTTGGATTTTTTATAATCTCTTTTTCCAAGAATAAGACAGCCGTTTCTAAGGTCAAGCATACGGCTGATTTTCATAACATCATTTGCAGTGTGCTGACCGTCGGCGTCACAGGTAATATAACCTGTAATGTTATAAAGGTTGTCGTGGGCATACCGTATTCCTGCTTTAAGGCTTGCACCCTTGCCGTTATTATTTTTTAGGTGAACAAGATGACAGCCGATGCTTGTCAGTTCGTTAAAATATTCCGAGTTAGAGTCAAGACCGTCATTGACAACAACAATATGTTCGGCACCAAGCTCCTGAAGCTCATTGCAAAGGTGGATTGTATTCTTATTTTCACAATAAATAGGAATAATTACTGCGTGACTCATACGGTTGTTCCTTTCTTTTTTATGCTTTTAGTATACAACAATTTTTCTTTTGTGACAATATTCAATTTTTTTCTATTGTAAACATCGTAACGATTTTTTGTTCAAAAACGTAGTTTGTGTCATTATTGGCGTTTTAATAAAAAAATATGGCAAAAATGCCAAAAACTATTTGAAAATCATATCATTTATGTTATACTGTATTGAGCAGATTAAAAAACAGAAAGACGGTGAATTATGTTTAAAAAATTATCAGCAGGTATTCTTTCGGCTCTTATGGTTACTGCCGTTGCAGTATCCGGTACCGGCTGCTCGCAATCTCAACCGGCGTCAATTGACTACAAAACAGCTGACAAGGTGGCTGACGGTGCAATTCTTCAAGCTTTTTGCTGGAACTTCAACACAATAAAGGAGTCAATGGGGGATATTGCCGCAGCAGGCTATTCGGCTGTGCAGACATCTCCGATTAACGAGTGTCTTGAGGGCGAAAACGGCGGTATGGATCTTTACGGTGACGGAAAATGGTATTACCACTATCAACCTACTGATTTCAAAATCGGCAACTATCAGCTCGGTACCCGTGATGAATTTAAGGCAATGTGCGATGAAGCTCACAAGTACGGCATAAAGGTAATTGTCGATGTAATTGCAAACCATACTACGCCATCAACCGAGGAGGTCAGTGAAGACCTTATCAAGGCAGGCGGCGGAAGTCTTGAAACCCTTTATCACAAGGAGGGCAGAACGCCCCTTAATGATTTCGGTGACAGGCTTGCCTGTACAACGCATGAGATGGGCGGACTTCCTGACATCAACACGGAAAGACCTTCGTTCCAAAAGTATTTCTTTAATTACATTAACGATTGTATTGCCTGCGGTGCTGACGGTTTTAGATATGACACCGCAAAGCATATCGGACTTTCCGATGACCCAAAGGAAGATGACGGCTTTAAAAACAACTTCTGGGAAAAAGCAACCAAAGAAGTTGATAATGCAGAAAATCTTTTTATCTACGGTGAAGTGCTTCAGGGCGACAATGATAGACTTGCAGATTATATCAAAGAAATCGGCAGAACCACATCAAGCACCTACGGCGGTAAAATCCGTTCGGGAATTGCAAGCGGCAATATCGACACGGCAGTTATGTCTGATTACTGGATTGGCAGTGCAGACCCGAATATTGTAACATGGGTTGAATCCCATGATAACTACATCAACGACTGTACATACAATAATATCGACAGCGAACAGGTTATCCTCGGCTGGGCAATAATCACGGCAAGAAAAGACGGAACACCGCTCTTCTTTGACCGTCCGTATAACAGCTCAATTGACAATTCATGGGGTATGAACCGAATCGGCACACAGGGCGACGATATGTACAAGGACAACCGTGTTTCTGCGGTGAACTTCTTCAGAACTGCAATGAAGGGCGAAGATGAAAATCTCGTTAATCCTAACCTTGACTCAACCGCACTTATGATTGAAAGAGGTACAAAGGGAGCTGTCATCGTCAACACAAATGATGCTCTCAAGGTTGATTTTGAAACAAATCTTGCTGACGGAACATATGTTGACCGCGTTGACCGTAAGACCGAATATAAGGTTAAAAACGGTAAAATTACCTGTGATACCGATATTCCTGAAAATTCAGTTGTAGTTCTCTACAATGAGGGCTACACCGAATATGCAAGACCTGCAAGCGTGGGTGTTGACTCAAAAACAGAATTTACCTACAGTGATGACACATACGAGGTAACTCTCACCTGTTCAAACACCGACAACGCAACATATTCCCTTGACGGCGGAAAGGCTGTTTCGTACAAAGACGGTGACAAAGTAACAATCAAGCACGGTGACAGCGATGTTTCAAAGCTTGAGCTTCGTGCAGAAAATGCCGAAGGCGTCAAAACTTACGAAAGACTTGAATTTACCTATATATAAAGGATGAAATTTACAGTTTTTCATCACAATAAAAATTTTACTTCACCGTATAATATTTTTAGTGACGGTGACGCATCCGACGTCCGGCAATGTTATCGGAATCAGACCATTGCCGTGGTGCCGGACAAAAATTATACATAAGAATAACGGAGGTAACAAAGCATGAGCAAACTTAAAGGCGCAAAAATGGAAGGAAGCAAAGTGCCGGCAGAGCAGATTAAGAATCCCGATCTCGTTGCCGCAATTGAAAAGATGCAGGAGGACAACACAACCGAAAATATCAATAAGATGATTGATGAGGTTATGAAAGCAAAATTCATTCTCCCCGCAAAGGTAACACCAAAGACAGAGGCTAAAACAACCAACGGTCAGACTATTATGCAGCAGTCAACTCAGGTTCAGTTCAGACTTCTTGAAAACGGCAACAAAGAAAAATTCTTTGGCGTATTCACAGATACCGATGAGCTTTTCAAGTGGAAGGACACCCAGGAGTCACAGAAGGTTGTTACTGACTTTGACAGTATAGCACAGATGGTAATGGACCCGCAGGCTGATGTAGTAGGCTTTGTAATCAATCCTTTCGGCAAAAGCGTAACATTCCCTAAACAGATGGTTCATTCCTTTAAACAGCAGAAGGATTATATGAATCTTAAAAAGCAGACTATTGAACCCGGTGCGCCGATAAGCCTCGGAGAGCCAAAAGAATATCCTATTGATCTTATGGCTGCCCTGATAAATCACTTCAGCACAGAGCCGACCGTAAATGCTGCATATCTTCGCTTGATTGAGCAGAACGGTCAGAAGAGCTATTTCATTGTTGTTGATTTCTTCGGTGATATGGAAAGCACATTCGATGCAATCAGCAAGGTTGCAAATCCCTTCCTTGACGATGAAATCCAGCTTTCAATGATGCCGTATTCAATGGATTTTGCAAAAAATGCAGTAAAGGGTGTTGAACCTTTCTACAGAAAAGAAAACTGATTATTCATATATTGTTTTTGAAAAACATTAAATCCGCTGACATAAACTGTCAGCGGATTTTTATGGTCAAAATATGTTGTGATATAGTCAAAATAAACTTTGTTTAATTAAGCCTACAAAACTTTGCACAATAACTTGTACAAAGAAACAAAAATGTGATAATGAATTGAAAAAACAAGTGCAAAATGCTATAATAAAAGCAATCATATTGCCAATGATTAAAAATAAGGAGGAATCAATAAAATGAAAAGGACAAGAAAATTCACGAGCATTGTTCTTGCCGCACTTATGGTGCTTTCAACACTTATTGTGTCGGCAGGGGGTGTTTCGGCAGCAACATCGTCAGGCTCAGAGGTGTACTTTGACAACTCAAAGTTCGGATGGAAGGATGTTTATGTTTACGCATACGGCACAAAGGAAAATGCCGAATGGCCCGGCGAGCTTATGACAAAAGAGGACAGCGGTCTTTATAAGGCAAGCTTTGCGTCTTCTTTCAAATCAGAAAAAATTATTTTTAACAACGGTCTTGAAAAAGGCAACGGCAAGGAGCAGTATCCTGAGGCAGCAGGTCTTTCACTCAAAGCCGGCGAATGCAAAATGCTCACTGCCGAAAAGCAGTGGATTGACTACGGCAAACCCGACGGTCACGCTTACGGCTACATTCTTACAGCTAATAATACGGCTTTTTCAACAGAATCTCTTGATGTAAAGCTTGCACTTAAGAATGCCGATAAGGGCTATTACTCAGTTGACGGTTCAGCTAAGAAGGAGTTTGTAAACGGTGATTCGGTAAAAGTCGGCGAGGGTAAAATCGGTAACTCAAGAATTTCGCTTACACTCTATGCAACAGGTGCAGACGGGGTTGAAACGGAGCAGACATATACCTTCAAAAAGACTTTTACAGCGTCAAAGACAACTTTCTCCGCTAAATCAGACGGCCACACAACAGAGCCTGAGAGTGGCTATTACGGCACAAACCCTGAAATGCAGCTCGGCAAGCATAAGACAATCTCTGTTGACGGTGATTTAAGCGACTGGGACAGCTCAATGATTATTGCTCAGGGTGTTGCAAACGATGATCCCCGAGTTTATATGCCTTCTTCAATGCATGAACAGCCGTGGGATGCTTATGCTCTCTACAGTGCATGGGACGACGATAATCTTTATTTCCTGCTTGAAATGGCTAACACAACATACATAACTTCTCCCGAGGACAACTTTGCCGCATCAAATGAGGCCCGTCCTTGGAGAAACAGTATTCCTATGTATCTTGCTTTGTCAATTGACCCTGCAAAGCAGGCAACAGGCAAGGCAGTAGGTACAAACAAGGACGGTTCTGTGTATACCAATCCGTTCGCATGGGGTTGCACAAACGGCACTGCAAAAGACGGAGGCACAGGCTTTACAACTCATATAGACACACTTGTTGCATTTGACTCCAACAACTCAAACGGCGGCGCTTCAATCTTCAAGGCGGATACTCAGGACACAGACGGAACATATATGTTCAACTATGACACAAGAATTCCAATCGGTGTAACAAGTTTTCAGGCTCAGGATAATAAAAACGGATTTAAAATCAAATACGCTAACGGCACAAAAAGCACTTCCATCTTCGGTATCAACGCTCCAAAGGGTTCAAGAGTAATGGGCGATAACCTCGATATGAACTCAAACTGGGTTGACTTCTTCGATGAAGGTTACAAGAACTCATACGGCTATGTTTACGAAATTGCAGTTCCGCTCAATACTTTAGGTATTGACCGCAGCTACATTGAAACACAGGGTATCGGTGCAATGCAGATTCTCACATACGGCACATCGGGCATGGACACACTTCCGCATGATCCGTCAATGCTTGATCAGGCAAATCTTGAGTACAGCTACGATCCTTCAACCTCACACGAGAAAGAGGATATCGACAACATCACAGTTCCGCTTGCAAGAATCGGCGCACTTCTTCCCGACACAGAAATAAACGAAGCTCCGCTTGAAGTGAACTTTGGCGCAAACCTCAATTCTGGACAGAATGCAGGCACACCTATCACACTTTCCGCAGAAAGCTATCATGCAACAGGAGATGTTACTTACACATTTACGGTGAACGGCGAAACCGTTCAAAGCTCAACAGCAGATTCATATGTATGGATTCCGACAGCCGACGGCACATATTCAATCGGTGTTGCTGCAGTTGATGCAAACGGCAACAAGGCAGAGTCAACAAAGACATTCGTTGTAGGTTCGTCTTCATCGGATGAAACTCTCAAGGGCGATGTTAACCGTGACGGCAGAGTAACTGTTGTTGACGCAACACTTGTACAGAAGTATGTTGTAAGCCTTGTAGAATTTGACAGCGAAACACTTAAGGTTGCTGATATAAACGGTGACGGAGAGGCTAATGTTGTTGATTCAACTTTGATTCAGAAAATAGTTTCCGGACTTCTTGTTTAATAATTAAACAATCTAATTAACATTTGGCGGTTGTACTTAGCAGTATGACCGCCTTTTTATGCAACAAAAATGGCTGTGCATTCGCACAACCATAAACTTTGTTTGCTTTATTAAAGTCTGACCGAAATTCCTTTTTCGTTGAGATATTTTTTTAGCTTGGGGATCGGAATTTCGCCAAAGTGGAAGAGAGATGCCGCAAGAACTGCGTCAGCCTTGCCCTCGGTAAACGCATCATAAAAATGCTCAAGAGCGCCCGCACCGCCGCTTGCAATAACAGGAATGTTCACCTTTTCTGAAACTGCCCTTGTAAGTGCAATGTCATAGCCTTTTTTCTGACCGTCCTCGTCCATACTTGTGAGCAAAATTTCGCCTGCACCGAGTTCTTCACACTTAGCAGCCCATTCGATTGCATCCATACCCACAGGAGTTCTTCCGCCGTTCACATAAACTTCCCAGCTGTTTCCGTTTCTCTTGGCATCTATAGCGGCAACAACGCACTGACTGCCGAATTTATAAGCCGCCTCGCTGATGAGCTCGGGACGATGAACAGCGGCTGAATTTACGGACACCTTGTCTGCGCCGGCTCTGAGCAGGACATTAAAATCGTCAACGCTTCTGATACCGCCGCCGACTGTGAACGGAATGAAGATTGAATTTGCAACCTTTTCAACCATATCAATGGTGATGTTTCTTGAATCACTTGACGCGGTAATGTCGAGAAATACAAGCTCGTCAGCACCCTGTTTGTCATACTGCATTGCAGATTCAACGGGATCGCCTGCGTCAACAAGATTTACAAAACTCATACCTTTAACAACTCTGCCGTTTTTTACATCAAGGCAGGGGATTATTCTTTTTGCGTACATATTTATTCCTCCCTGCCTTTTACAATGTCGGCAAAATTTCTGAGAATTTTAAGTCCGGTTTCACCGCTTTTTTCCGGATGAAACTGAGTTGCAAAAACATTGCCTTTTTCAACAGCGGCATCAATTGTAACACCGTATTCTGTCTGAGCCGAAACAATGCTCCTGTCGCTTGCATTCAGAAAATATGAGTGAACAAAATAAACATATGCGTTTTGTTCAACTCCTTTAAAAAGTCTGCTCTTTTTGTTGATTTTAAGGCTGTTCCAACCGATGTGCGGAATCTTTAAGCCTTCACCTGACGGAATCTTTGTGATTGTGCCGTCAAAAACCGAAAGACCTTTTACATTCGGACTCTCTTCACTTTCAGGAAAGAGGAGCTGAAGTCCAAGACAAATGCCTAAAAACGGTTTCCCGCTGTTTAAGTACTCAATAACAGTGTCTTTAATGCCATAGGACTTCATTGTGTCCATTGTATCGCCAAACGAACCGACACCCGGCAAAACAGCACCGTCTGCATTCATAATTTCGTCTTTATCTCTTGTAATCACACATTCACAGCCGATATGCTTTAACGCCTTGTAAACACTGCGAATGTTGCCTGCGCCGTAATCAATAACTGCTATCATTTTTATCAACTCCGTCATTTGCTTTCTGTTAAACAATTTTACCATACAACCTTTATTATTGCAACATAAACCGACGCATATTTCATAATTCCGTAAAATTTACAATAATTTAATTTATATCTTATTGTAAATTGCAAGTTCTTGTGCTAAAATGAATTGGTTAAGACAGTGTATCTGTTTTCACTATTTAAAATGGAGATATTGAGAAAAATGATTACTCATTTGCTTACAAGAATAGATTTAATGATGAATTCCCTCTCAAAGGGACAAAAACGAATTGCTCTTTTTATCGAAGAGCATTACGATAAGGCGGCATTTATGACCGCATCAAAGCTCGGCGAAACTGTCGGAGTCAGCGAGAGTACTGTTGTACGGTTTGCCACTGAGCTCGGCTATGACGGCTACCCTAAGCTTCAAAAAGCAATGCAGGAGATGATTCGCAACAAGCTCACATCTGTTCAGCGAATCGAAGTTACCTCAAACCGTATCGGCAATGACAATGTGCTTGACAGCGTTCTTAATCAGGATATCGACAAAATTCGCAGAACAATTGAAGAAACTTCCCATGAAGATTTTGCCCGTGCAGTTGATGAAATCTGCAAGGCAGAGCGTATTTACATATTCGGTGTGCGTTCAACAGCCGCAATTGCAAACTTCCTCGCATATTATTTTGAAATGATTTTTGACAATGTGCGTGTTATAACGAGCGGCAGTCAGACCGAAACCTTTGAACAGATTTTCAGAATTACCGACAAAGATGTTATGATTGGTATTTCATTTCCCCGTTACAGTTCAATGTCGGTTGAGGCAATGGATTTTGCCCGTTCAAGAGGTGCTCACGCAATTGCAATTACCGACAGTATGGTTTCTCCGCTTGTTCAAAGTGCCGATTCCGTACTTATTGCAAGAAGCGATATGGCTTCAATTGTCGATTCACTCGTTGCGCCGTTAAGTCTTATCAACGCTCTCATCGTTGCAACCGTGCTTAAAAAGAAGGATGAGGTTTCCGACACATTCCGCAGACTTGAGCTTGTGTGGAACCGTGACGGAGTTTATACCAACCGTGAAATGGAGATAGTGGGTAATATAGAAGATGATGACAAGTAAAAAAGT
>ULOD01056322.1_pt1 | contig 10987 bp, 9 predicted proteins | sample 1952351 | NCBI WGS metagenome assembly ULOD01 (sample SAMEA4835596, study PRJEB28245) | human gut metagenome | biome: gut microbiome; material: fecal sample | place: Denmark | collected 2008 | reverse complement strand
AATAAAAGATGGTAAGAAAATTCTGGTAACACCTGTATCGGCAGAGGATTTAAAGGATATTCATATTGGAGATATTGTATACCTGACAGGAGATATTACAACCTGTCGTGATGTGGCACACCGTCGTGTTGTAGAAGAGGGAAGAGAGATTCCTGTGGATGTCAGAGATGCTGCAATCCTGCATGCCGGCCCGATTATCCGCCCCTTGGGAGATGACAAATACGAGATGGTATCCGTAGGCCCTACGACATCTATGAGAATGGAAAAGTTTGAGTATGAATTTGTAGAGACCACAGGCGTCCGTGTCATTGTAGGCAAGGGCGGCATGAAGGAAAATACCGAGAGAGCCTGCAAGGACTTTGGTGCAATCCATTGTGTATTTCCTGCAGGAAATGCAGTCGTGGCAGCAGTAGAAGTGGAAGAAATCGTGGAGGCACAGTGGAAAGATCTGGGAATGCCTGAGACTTTGTGGCATTGCCATGTAAAAGAATTTGGACCACTGATCGTATCCATTGATTCTTATGGAAGAAACTACTTTGAAGAGAAGAAAGTGGAATATAATAAAAAGAAAGATGAGCAGGTCGAAATCATCAGCAAACAGGTCGGGTTCATCAAATAAAATCCGAACATAGTAAATATGTGTAGAAAAATAAAAGACCTTCTGTGGAAAAAGCTGGATTCATCAAAGGATGAAACAGGCTTCTGCAGAAGGTCTTTTTAATACCATAAGCAATGCTGATCATATATCACGGGCTGGACCAATGCGTATTGTGAAGAAAAAATAATTGACATAGCAGAAGTATTACCTTATAATCGTTCTAAAAAGAACAATAAGGAGGCGCAGATGTATTTCTGGGACAAGCATAAGACGATTACAAGCTATTATGAATTACTTTCTGGCGAGGTGTGCGATCAATATGAGTTAACACAGATGGAATACGATATAATTATGTTTTTACATAATAATCCACATCATAATACTGCAGCGGAAATAGTAAGGATCAGAAAATCAACGAAATCACATGTTTCTTCTTCATTGAAAAAATTGGAAAACAAAGGTCTTATAAAAAGAAAACAAAGTAAAGATAATAAAAAACATATTGAAATTGTCCTTCTGGATGATGCGGCACTTATCGTGGACGCAGGATTAAACGCACAAAAACAGTTTGCACAGAATGTTTTAAGAGGGCTGACAGAAGAAGAAAAGCATGTGTGTATGAATGTATTTGACAAAATTTGTAACAATGCGGAAGAACTATTAAGAGGAGAGAGCAAGTGAAAAAGAGTAATTATAAACCACAGATTCCGGATTTGATGGAAGCAGTCTTTGATGCAGTGTATCTGACTTTTGATCTGGCAGCAGCAGTCTTATTTTTTTTATTCTCAAAAGGAAATATCCTGTATGTACTATATGGAATACTGACATTGACACTTTGTGGAGGGGATGCTTTTCATCTGGTGCCAAGAATTATAAGGGCTGTACGTGGAACCAATGATAAAATAAAGAGACAGCTTGGAATTGGATTGCAGGTATCGTCTATCACAATGACGATGTTTTATATTCTTTTAATGTATATATGGAAATATACATTCCCGGAATTAAAAATACCAGTAGTCATTGAGGTTGTTATATGGATATCAGCGGTTATCAGAATTGTGATCTGTATGTTTCCGCAGAATAACTGGTGTACAGATGAAGGAAATATGAAATTATCTGTCATAAGAAATGCGGTCTTTGCTGTTACCGGTATAGGTGTAATGATCTTATATCTGATTTCCGGAAATACATATGGATATCATATGACGAGGATGGCTGCAGCCATCATTATTTCTTTTGGATGTTATCTTCCGGTAACACTGTTCAGTAAAACAAAACCGCAGGTCGGATTATTAATGATACCAAAGACCTGCGCATATATGTGGATCATTGTAATGGGGCTTCAGCTTCTGTTTTAAGATAAGAGCAGTAATATCTGCAGAAAGGCAGGAAATTATAGTGAATGTAGAAAGATTTGTAAAACTAATGACAGGACATTTTGATAACAAAGAACAATTTACAGAAATGAAAGAAGAGGGGAAAATATTTCCATATGCACAGCATGTGAATACTGTCTGTAACGATAAAATAAAAAATATCCCTGAAGATTTTACCGGAATATTTATTGTAGAAGAAAGCTACTATGAGACGGATGGAAGACGGCATGCATCACCGCATTTATTTCTTATTACAGACAGTGATAATGGAATAATACTATCTTCCTATGAGATTCCGGAAGGGGAGGATAAGAATACTTTCTCTTATCATTCCATGAAGATTGTAGAGTATAGTGAACTAAAAAAATCTGAAAAGTTTACACCAGCTATATATCAGGAAAAAGATGGTGTCTGGGAAGGGGGCAGTGTGAGCCAATTTACCCCGGTTATGGTATTCAGGCTGTGGGAGAAGTTTTCAGACACTTGTCTGGAGGTATCCGAAAGTATGGAAGTCCATGGAAAGAGAACATTTGGATATGATGTGCCGATTAGATATAAAAGGGCAGCAAGTGAGGGATAAAGCAGGAAAGTTCATTGGTATTTGCCAGAGCAGAGTCTCTGGGAAAAGGGAGAAATATGATAATGTCAAAAGATGAATATTTAATCACAGATGAGCCCCTTAAAGCACTGACAATATTTGCAATGCCTATGATTCTCGGCAGTTTTTTTCAGCAAGTGTATAATATGGCTGATTCCATCATTGTTGGTCAGTTTGTCGGTTCCTCTGCACTTGCAGCTGTCGGTGCCTGTGCTGCACTGACAAATGTATTTATTTGTGTGGCATTAGGTGCCGGTGTCGGTGCAGGTGTGCTCGTAAGCCGCTATTTTGGTGCCGGAGATTATGGTAAAATGAAAACAATTGTGTCAACATCGTTGGTCAGTTTTCTGATTTTAAGCCTGTTTCTGGGTGGCTTTGGTTTTTGTTTTTCACATTCAATGATGAATTTATTACAGACACCAACTGATATACTGGAGGAAGCAGTACAGTATCTCCGCATTTATTTTGCAGGATTTCCATTTCTGTTTATGTATAATATTCTTTCAACGATGTTTAACTCAATTGGAGAATCAAAAATACCATTGGGTCTTTTGATATTTTCTTCTATTTTAAATATTCTTATGGATCTTTGGATGGTGGCAGGACTTGGTCTCGGTGTGTTCGGGGCAGCCCTTGCAACCCTTATTGCACAGGGGATTTCTGCGGTATTTTCATTTCTGATTTTCTTTTGCCGGATGCGTCAATATAAGAGTCAATTTCAGTGGTTTGATGGTCAGGAGTTACATTTGATGCTCAAAATTGCTGTACCGTCGATTCTCCAGCAGTCCACAGTGTCAATTGGTATGATGATCGTACAGGCAGTTGTAAATCCATTTGGTACACAGGCACTCGCAGGTTATGCGGCAACAATGAGAGTAGAGAATGTTTTTTCGTTGATATTTGTGTCCATCGGCAATGCGGTTTCTCCGTATGTCTCACAGAATCTTGGTGCAAAGAAAATCAACCGCATCAAAAAAGGATATCACGCTGCGCTGGTATTAGACCTGTGTTTCGCAATTCTTGCATTTGTAGTTATTGAAACCATGTACACACAGATTTCTTCATTATTCCTGGGTAAAGATGGAACTGACTTAGCATATCAGGTGTCCGGGGATTATATGAGATGGCTTGGCTGTTTTTTCATCTTCATGGGTATTAAGATGGCAACAGATGGAGTTCTGCGTGGACTTGGGATTATGCGCCCATTTCTCATTGCAAATATAGTTAACCTTGCAATCCGCCTGTCTGTTGCCATGATTTTTGCACCATGTTTTGGCATTGCATTTGTCTGGCTTGCTGTACCTGCTGGCTGGTTTGCAAATTTTCTGATTTCTTATATGGCACTTAGGAAATCATGGCCGGTTTCAACAGTCTGTAACAGTGTTGCGAACGGATAGTTACTGTTCACAGGCAGGCATTTTCTGAACTGAAAATGCTGTATGATACAGTGGTGGCAGCAGATTTTGCCGATTTGGAATGCGAAGCATCGGCAAAATCCGTTACTGGAACGAGGTACGAGTGAACAGTAACAACGGATAAGTGACGGGATGTAAATATTTTATAATGGATGTTTTCAGGCTTGTTTTAATGTGTTAAAATATAGACTATAAATCCATGCATGATAGTGCAAAAAGCGGGAGGTTCTGTTATGGCAAAAGACGATTCATTAAAGAAACCAAAGAAGATAGAGGTCAATCGTATTATGATTTTTATATCATCGATATTGATACCATTTTTGTGGATTGATCTGTATTTAGTTTCGAAGAATACATCAAAACTGATGGTTGTGGGTATTATTGCAGCGCTTATTTTAGTATGGACAGGTTTGCTTGTCACATATATCCATAGGATGAAAAATGAGGAAAAAGCCCATTCGGATGAACAGGTAGAAGAACTGCTGCGTACAGGAAAAGCCAATTATCTGATGCAGAAAAAGTTAGCGGAAAAGATAGATAATATCGGAGAAAAAGATGCAGTTCCAGCGGATGAGATCATTACGGCACAGAAGGCAATTGCAAAGCTGATGCTTGCACGAAACAAAGAAAATACAGATGCTCTTATGCATTCGAATGAGCAGGTGATTGAAAAAACGTTGGAAGTAGAAGAAAAGCTTTCTGAAAACAGTCAGCAGATCATGGACATGCAGAAAAACCAGATGGATGAAAAATTACAGGAATTGATGCAAAGTCAGAAATTAGTTCTTGATAATTTAAATGCTGTCAAAGAATCACTGCAGAGTGACATGCAGGATGTTTTGTCAAATATGATTCATGACACATTGGAGAAAGAACTTGCATCTGCCATAGAGCAGATACATACTTATGTGAAAGAGGCGGCAAGTCAGGCTGTTGATTCCGTAAAGGAGAATCTTGCTGCGGAAGTGCCGGTTATGGCAGCTGTTTCCCCGGCAATGGATGAAGAATTACCGGATCCAGGAATGCCGGCAGAAAGTGAAGAGTTGCCGGATTCAGGAATGCCGACAGAAGATGAAGAGCTGCCGGATCTTGGAGTGCCGACAGAAGATGAAGAGTTGCCGGATCTGGGAATGCCGGCAATGGATGAAGATCTGTCTAATATGGAACTGCCAACATTGGGAGAAGAATTATCAGAAACAGAACTCCCGGATTTAACTGACGGCGGAGATCTGGATGAGGAACCGTCAATCGGCGAGATGCCGTTAATGGAAGAGGAAGAGCCGGAAGCAGCCGATACATCCCTGATAGATGAAGAACCGTCAATCGGCGAGATGCCGGTTTTTGATGATTTGAACGATGCTGCATCAGCCGTGGAGGAGGTGCAGGCAGAACCGGTAGAAGAAGTGGAAGCGGAAGAAGTTCCGATTACGGAGGAAGCAACAGTAGAGCCGGATACGGATGCAGTAACTTTGACAGAAGAAATTCCGGTATCTGCGGATGAGTCAGTGATTGAAGAAGTAAAAATTCCGGAAGAGACAACCGTTACGGAAGAAATCCCGGTATCTGCAGATGAGTCAGTCATCGAAGAAGTACCGGCACAGGAAGCGTCTTCATCCATGGCAGATATGAGCAATCCAAATAAGATCATGACACCGGATGAAATTGCAGCGTTGATCGCAAATTTATAGAAATGCATCATAAGTAAAACGCAATTAAAGATGTATTTGAAAGGGCGTGTGAAAAAATGATTCTTACTTTTTCACACGCCCTTTTTGACATTTGGTCATCAAAGCTCTGCGGTAATGCGCACGATCTCTTTGATCACAGCTACAGCAGTTTCCATTCCTTCCACACTGATGTGTTCGAATGGACCGTGGAAACCGTAACCGCCTGTGCCAAGATTCGGGCACGGAAGTCCCATAAAGCTTAAACGCGCACCGTCGGTACCGCCGCGTACCGGACGTGAGATTGGTTCAAGACCAACAGAAGAAATAGCTTTCTTTGCGATATCCACAACATAAGTATTTTTCTCAATGATTTCCAACATATTTGCGTAGGAATCGTGGATAGTCAGTGTAACAGTTCCGACACCGTATTTTTGGTTCATGGAATCTGCGATTTCCTGCATTTTTTTCTGACGTGTTTCAAACATCACTTTATCGTGATCACGAATGATGTAGGAAAGAGTTGCTGCGGCAACGTCGCCGGACATATCGGTCAGATGATAGAAACCTTCTCTTCCCTCGGTGTGGGCAGGCGTTTCCATTGGAGGAAGCTGAGACTGGATCTCACATGCAACGAGAGCGGCATTGACCATGATATCTTTCGCCTCACCAGGGTGGACATTCACGCCTTTGACAGCGAAAACTGCGCTTGCGGCATTAAAGTTTTCATAGGCAACTTCACCCTCGTAATCGCCATCTACCGTGTAAGCAAAATCTGCTTTAAAGTAGTCAAGATCAAACAGATCCGCACCATGTCCGACTTCTTCGTCCGGTGTAAACCCGATCCAGATATCGCCGTGTGGAATGTCAGAGGAGATGAGCTGTTCAGCAGCAGTCATGATCTCAGCAACGCCTGCCTTATCGTCTGCACCAAGCAGAGTTGTGCCATCTGTCGTGATCAGGGTTCTGCCCTTTAAAGTTTTCAATTCCGGAAAATCAGATGTTTTTAAAACGTCACCGGTTCCTTTTAAAATAACATCCTCACCGTTGTAATCCGGAATGATCTGGGGTTTGACATTTTCACCGGAAAAATCAGGTGCCGTATCCATATGGGAAATAAAGCCGACCGCTTTTTTGTCTTCGTATCCAGGGGTAGCCGGGATCAGGCCGTAGATGTAACAGTGGTCTGTCAGTGTTACTTTCTGTAAACCAAGATCAAGTAATTCTTTTCCTAATTCTTTTGCCAGGTTAAATTGTCTGTCCGTAGAAGGAATCGTATCGGAATCTTCACTCGAAGTAGTCCAATAGGAAACATATTTTAATAGTCTTTCATCAACACGCATGATAAATGAGTGACCTCCTTTAAATTTGATAGACTAAAAAAGTGCGTTTTTCAGTCCATGAATAAAATACCACAGAATAGAAAATCCGCCAATGAAAAAAATGAAGATTTTCTAAAAAAACGCTTGCAATTTAAAAAAAATTAATATATAATATCATTTGTGTTCACGAGAGATAAACATATGCGCCACTAGCTCAGCTGGCAGAGCACCTGACTCTTAATCAGGGTGTCCAGGGTTCGAACCCCTGGTGGCGCATTACGAAGTACCGATTTTATAGCAGATGGCTATGGGGTTGGTGCTTTTTTTTGTTCAATCTTTACTGTGTGATCTCCAATATAAAATTACCCATAAGAAACAGAGCTGCCATAATTTTGAAAACAAGATCAAAATTACGACGGCTCTGTTTTTTTGTCAATAAATTGTATACAACATGCAATTAGCGGGAGGCAATGAGTTTACAGATCGGATTTCCTTTTGAGGAGAATTTTTCTTCGTACTCTGTCATAATATTTCCTTCATTTAAAACAGAATCATGATGGAGATCTCGGGTGGAGGCATCTAAATGCCATCCGGCTTCCGGGATTTCTTCTAAGGAAAAGGTAAAGAGATCCTGATTATCGGTCTTAAACTCCAGTCTGCCATCCGGTTTTAAAATGGCATCGTAACGCGCAAAAAACTGACGGGAGGTAAGACGGCGTTTTGCATGACGGTCTTTCGGCCAGGGATCTGAAAAGTTCAGATAAATGCGGGAAACTTCATCTTTGGCAAAAACCTCTGTGACATCAGCGGCGTCCATGCAGATGAATCTTAAGTTTGGCATAGGAGTTTCTTCCATTTTCTGAAGCGCACGTAAAAGTACACTCGAATAGCGTTCGATACCGAGGTAATTGATGTCCGGGTGCGCCGCAGCCATATCCATGATAAAACGGCCTTTTCCCATTCCAATTTCAATATGGAGAGGCTGGGTGGAAGAAAAAACTGACTGCCAGTTCCCTTTTTTTGACTCTGGTTCCTTGATGCAGTATTCACTGTTTAAAATTGCTTCATCAGCACCTGGGATATTTCTTAATCGCATATAAGTTATAATCCTGCCTTTCGTTGTAAAGTGTACAGAAAATCGTTGTCCGAAAAAATTATTTTCATACAGAAAAGTGTGCAAAAAGCACACAGAGGTATTTTACAATAAAACAATGAAAAAAAGTAGCATTATTTTAAGAAAACCTTAAAAGAAAATTTGCGCATAAAGGTTGCATGTATTTTTTTCAAAGTTTATACTGATACTAGCAAAGATGTACTTATAAATCAGGAGATTACTTATTAAAAAATGAGATATAAAATAGATAGAAATCATAAAATAACCCGCTTCTTATGTTTACTGCTTGGAATGATACTGCTGACCGGAAGTATGTGTATCCCGGTCTATGCGGCAGAATACTGGCCGGAAGGTCCTGAGGTCGTATCCCCGAATGTGATCGTGATGGAGGCTTCTACAGGGACAGTCCTTTATGATCGTGATAGTTTAGAGGCGCATTATCCGGCAAGTATCACAAAGATCATGACAACGCTGATCGCACTGGAAAATTCAGACTTGAATGATATTGTGACTTTTTCAGATGCCGCGATCGATAATACGGAAGGATCCGGTATTGCAAGGGACTATGGCGAACAGATGACGATGGAACAGTGTCTCTATGCGGTTATGCTTGCGTCGGCAAATGAGTGTGCATATGCGGTTGCAGAGCATGTAGGGGGCACCATTGAAAATTTTGTTGCGATGATGAATGAAAAAGCCAAAGAACTTGGCTGTCAGAATACACATTTTGCCAATCCACATGGTCTGCATGATGAAAACCATTATACCTGCTGCTATGATATGGCATTGATCGCAAGGGCAGCATATCAGAATGAGACATTTCGGATTATTGTGGGAACCGCACGTTATACGATTCCGCCGACGAACAAACACGCAGAGCAGACAGATCTGCAGAATCATAACGAGATGCTTTATCCATTCCAGACCAACAAGTATGTGTATGATGGCTGTACCGGTGGAAAGACGGGGTATACCAATGCGGCAAACAGTACGCTGGTAACTTATGCAGAACGTGATGGAATGACACTGATCTGCGTAGTCATGAATACGCAGTCACCAAATCAATGGCTTGACAGCAGAAATCTGTTTGATTACTGTTTTGACAATTTCCAGCTTTTTAATATTGCGGAAAACGAGACAAATTATACGTCGGCGGAACAAAAAAATGCAGGCACACTCAATACAAATGAACCGTTTGTGGATATTGACAAAGATGCAGGTATTGTACTTCCAAAGACAGCGGAGTTTTCCGATGCGACGTCAAAAATTGTCTATGACGATGTGACGAATGATACGGTTGGAACAATTGAGTATACTTATGCGGGGCACGAGGTTGGAAAGGCAGATATTGTAAAAACAAACGTGCAGGTACCGGAATATAAATTCAGCAATCAGACAGACGTAAGCGAAGAGGCACAGACGGAAGAAACAGAGCATGTTTCAAAAATACAGATCAGGATGAGTACGATCATAACCGTGGTGGTTGTAGTTCTTGTCCTACTTGTTCTTGGGATTATTATAAAGAAAGTTGCAGATAACTTTTATATCATAAAACATAATTTTGAAGTGCGAAAAGAACATAAAAGATTATTTAAGCGTGAAAAGAAACGCAATAAAAGACGTAGAAGACGCAGATAATAAAAATTTAAAAGAAAATCGTCTGGAACATAAAAGTTGCAGGCGATTTTTTTAATTCCTGACAATAGAATGTTCGTGGAGAGTGCATTCTATTGTACATGATAATAGAATATCCGTGGAGAGTGTGTTCTATTGTACATAGGAAAATTACATATGATTGACAGAGAATATAGTTTTGATTATATTTAATTTAGTACCACAAGTGAAAGTTTTGAGCGGGAAATATAGACACAACACTAGTAACTATTGGGAATTGGGGTTCGCATTATGCGCAGGGAACGCAGAAATGGGGTTATTATGTCAGAATCATATGCAGTCAATGAAAAAAGAGAACTGATCTTGCAGAAAGTCAAGGAGTTTATTGTGGCACACGGTGGGATCGTAAAGAAAAATCAGTTGGAAGAATTGCACATTGATTACCGGAGAATTCTCGATTTTGTGGAAAAAGGGGACCTGATCCGGATCAAAAGTGGATATTATACCATTCGCATCGGGGATTATTCGGAGGATGAACTGATTGTAAAATTATTTCCGGATGCGGTGCTTACGATGGAGTGTGCATTGTATGCGTATGGCTATATCAAAAGAAAACCATACGGATATCAGATCGCAGTGGATAAAAATACGTCGAAATCCAGATTTAAGCTGGAGTTTCCGCAGGTCACACCGTTTTATGCGGAGCCGGAGACGTTACAGTCTGGTGTGGACAGGATCGACTTTGGAAATGCAAAGATGCAGATTTTTGATAAAGACAGGCTGATCTGTGAGTGTCTGAAATATGAAGATAAGATGGAACGGGCAGTTTTTCAGGAAGGTGTTCTTTCGTATATAAAAGATGAAAAAAAGGATATAGCAAATCTGATGAAATACGCCAGAGAACGTCGTGTGGTGAAAAAAGTACAATCGATGATAGGGGTATGGCTTTAAATGGAGGATAAAAAATATAAAATAGCGGATTTACAGGAAAAAAGTGAAGAATGGAAGATACCATTTTCAAATCTGCTTGCCGGATTTGTTTTGGAAGAATTTATGCTCAGATTTTCCGCTTCTGAATTTAAAAATCGGTTTTTATTACGGAATGGAACCGTGTTGGGATTAGAACAGTACCGCAAGAAAAATATACTGAAGCTGGACTTTTTCTGTGAGCCGGATGAGCGTATTCCGGAAAAGCTGTTGCAGCTGTACCTGCAAAAGAAAGAACAAAGTCCCGTAAGATGGAAAGGAACGATATCCTCGCAGCAGGCGGGGACATGTCTGGAACT
>ULOD01050914.1_pt1 | contig 11233 bp, 9 predicted proteins | sample 1952351 | NCBI WGS metagenome assembly ULOD01 (sample SAMEA4835596, study PRJEB28245) | human gut metagenome | biome: gut microbiome; material: fecal sample | place: Denmark | collected 2008 | reverse complement strand
AGCTCCCTCACAGGAAGGAGCTTTGTCTACAGTCTGATGCACCGCTGCTTATATACAGCGGTGCATTCTGTTCGGTCAGTTCAGCCCTGTTTAAATGTTAGATTTATTCAAGATACCGATCAATCCTCCCAATATTCTTGCTTCCTCCAGCCAACTATTTTTCATCCCTTCAATAGCCTGACACATAATAGGCTTCGGAACCATATTCAAATACTTTTTAATCTTCTGAAACTTTACAGGCTCATTTTCTTCATCCCATAAGTTTTTATCGTACTTTGCGCGAATCAATTGTACTATGCCTCTTTCGAAAATGGGCTGAGCAAGATTACTATATTCCTTCTTTGCTTTCCAGTACATACATGAAATCGCAATTTGTCCATAGGCTTCATTATACCAAAACGACCTGTCCTCTTCGCACGCTCCGATAATTCTATGAATCCCCATTTCCAGAACTTCTGCAATCTCAGCCTGCTCTATCCCTTCATTCGAATTCATATATTCCACCAGCATGTCCCAAATCGAAATATCATATTTTGAATAATGCATTTCCTTCATGACGATATCAAGATATTTGAAAATTTTGTCATCAGTTATTTTATCTTTCATATAATACAGATATTCACTGATATAGAAGCATTTATCTAAGCGTACCTCTTCCAGATGAGCTTCTGATTCCTCAAGATACCTTTTATATTCCTCCAGTTTAGATTTCTCGTCCAATTGTGACTCAAATACTGTTCTCGTAAGGCGTAATAACTTCCGAAATATCTCTGAATCTATCTTGCTTCTAAAGAAATATGTCTGATGTGCAACGATTCCACTCTCCGCACGAACAGGCTCTCCATAACAGAAGCATAATGCTCCCGCAATCAATGCTCCATTTTCACCTAACTCGATTAGTTGGTCTATATATTCCTTGTTTATATTGCCATTTTCCTGGACAAAAGTCTGCATTGCCTCATCTAACTGTTTTGAAATTCTTTCAGATTCTTTTGCAAGTTCGAGCAATTGGTTCTGACAATCGTTCTGCGTAACAGCCCCTAATGTCTTACCCTTCTTCTTTTTGATATTAAGTTCTTGCAGATCACCGGAATATATTGCCAACAGGGCCAGACCGGCCTCTCCCATATACTCTTCTTTTCGTATAAAAGCCTCTTTTATTGTTGCGTCTTCTATCCCTTCAAACGTATACCTGAGCAGCAGTAACCAATGGTAATTAGAAATCCATCTTTCTTTTTCCAGCCGTTCATCTTCACAAATTCGTTTCACCGCATCCACAATAGCCTTTGCAGCATCCGCATTGCTTTTCCCATATGCAATCACTTCCAGCATAATAACATCCGCTTCATGAAAAAGTGTATTACGGCCAATGAACAGGTACCACAGAAATTCATACCAATCCACCACATAATGCTGATTTTCGTAATGAAAGCAATATAAGACCTCCGCATTCGGTTTATTCTTATATTTTTCTCTCATCTGCAGATAGTCTCTGTAATCCACCTCATGGTTCAGAATATTAAGATACCTGCGTAAATATTGTACTCCGTACTCAGCAACGCCCTCAATCTCCTTATCTATTTGCTCTTTTTTCGTCATTTGTACCGGTTCTTCTATTTCCTGTACCATATTATTTTTTATTATCCTGTCTGCCAATACTTTCATTCGTGGAAACATAACCGGCATTTTCTCAGACAGTTTTTTGATACTTTCTTCACGGTACTTCTTTTCCGCAACATAATCCTGCCATTCAAAATTATCCGTTTTCTCCCCGGCACATTCACTTACTACCGCAAGCAGGCACTCACCTTCCAAATCCTGACATGCTATTAACCCGATTTTACTTGCAGCACACCTGATTTCAGGATCTAGTGAATTCATAGCAGCAATGAGTGCATTCTTATATTCCTGCATTATAAGCAGACGTTGCAATAACAGCCTCGTCTCCTCACATCTTGCCAGCAAAAAAGGTCCCATATATTTAAGATTTCCTATAAAATCCTGTGTGAAATCTTCTTTTGCCTTTAACAGGAATCTTAAAAAGATTCTCCAGCTTCCCTCACTGGCTCCGTACACATGGTGCTCCCCGGCAAACAAAATTCTGATCCATTGTTTATTTAATCCACCATCCGCCGCAATTAACTCCATTATCTTTTTTTCATAACGATTATTCTTACCTGCATTAGTCATTCCCCCAACTAATGCAACTCTTACTTCCGGCAATTTATCCTGCCCATAATTACACAATTGCAGTGCTGATGCCGCAGCAATACTATAGCTGGATTCTGCCACTAACCATCTAAGATAACGAATATAGGTTTCCTCTCCCAGACGATGACGACACATCTCAATCAGTTCCTCATCTCCATGCTCTATAATTCTAGCTGTGAGATTAATATCCGGCGCATCATCAAACACTTTCATCCACAGAACTGCAGCTCCGAATGTCTTTTCATTTTTTAAAACCTTTTGACAAAGTTCCTTATGCTCTTTGCTGAGAGCCTCATATTCCTTTTGAGCCCATTCCTGATACTCATCATAAAATGAAATTCTTGCTATCAGCTGCAATCGTCTTTCTATCGGATACCTATCCGGCATGAGAAAGCATAAAATTTCCGGCAGACTGCTATATGCGATCGGGCAAATATATTCCAAAGGTTCTATACATTTTTTCAATTTATCTTTCTGTGTACTTGTCAAAGCGTCTTTGATTAATGGCGGCAGGACCACAAGCAATGCTCTAAAAAAGGCACTGCCTGCATTTATAACCGGATAAGTCAATGTCAAATAGGAATCAATGAACCAGTCCACTCCATATTCCCCTGCCAAAGCAATCACCTGAGCCACGATGCTCACTGACACATTTTTTTCCGGTTCATAATACCATAATGGGCGAATATCCTTTTCTTTAAAGTTCTCTATCATTTTTCTCGCCAACACTGTATCTTTCGCTTCGTAGCAGATATAGCAAGCCTTTATCAATCCTGCTGCCTCTTTTTTCAGATTATCTATGTATGTCTCAAGCCATCCTCTATACTTTCCGACCAAATCAGCCCTTCGAAGCTCACCTGCAGCAAATGAAATTTCTCTCCATAACTCAGGAGAACAATTATTCGCCTGTAACTCTCCTTTAATTATTTTATCAGCCATATAGATTCCCATTGCAATTTGTGCTAATGGGCGATACGTAAACACTATCCCTCCATCTACCTCTGTTGTCATACCATTTCTTTGCAACTTTGAAATTGTCTGCCCAGCTACCAGTCCCAAGTCGTTTTGAATTTGCATCCCCTGTTCGAGCATTAGTTCAAGCTTTTTTCTTGTAATCTTTTCTTTTTCAGCGCAATATGCCAAATATCCAATATAGTTTTTCTTTGCATCTACCGTAGGGAAATTTCTTTCAAATTCTTCGCCTGTGACCTCGCTGGTATTCTTTGCATCCCAATATGAAATCCTTTCCTCCAACAGAGTATTCAGTAAGTCTCCTATGGTATATTCATCAATTTCGATGTTTTTTCTCATAATATAATACAATAGCCTTACTGCTAACGGCGTAGTTGCCACTAACTGCACCATTGGATTGTTATTAATCTTCTTAAAATATTGTTTTGCCCGGGTAGTTGCCCCTTCACCGTCTTCCTCTGTCTTAGCCTCATTTTCCAGAATTCTTAATATTTCCTGCTGATGTAATCTGCCCAGACTGCATTGTGTCCAATTATCCCTATGATACTCTATGGTCTCTGTGGATCTGGTGGAAAGTATGATTGATATCCGGTTTTCCATCAAAGAGATCTGTTCCAATACCCGCATGAGAGGCTCCTGCTGTCTCTTATCCACTTCATCCAGTCCATCCACAAATAAATAGCACTGATCCACACAATCCAACATCTCACCTACAGAAGAAACTGTTACCAGCAATTGCTGTTGCATGAAATTACAAATTTGCTGCAGCACAGAACCTGTCTTCCCGTCATTTTCTTCTGCTAATTCTTTTGCAGAGATCAATATAGGAAGGCTCGTCGTATTATTATCCAGCATTTCTAAAACTGCCTGTGATAAAATAGTACTTTTACCGGCACCAAGTTCCCCGCATATCACAACTCTTCTTTCTGCCAATACTACATCTAACAGGCGAACTTCTCTGTTCTTCTCGCTGTTTTCCTTGCCCCTCTCCTGCTCATGCCTTTTTTGATCACTGTCTATTACAACATCCCTTAAAATAGTCTCCGGCAGCTTCGCTCCTGTTTTTACCTGTCGCAACTTACCATTTAATATCTCCCGGGCATATAGTCTTTCTTTTTGACGCAAAAGATCCATGTCACATGACACAGTTCCGGATATATCTTCATCATCCTTCACGGTTTCCCATGTATAAGTTAAAAAGTCATCAGATACTTTCCACAGCTGTTCTACCCTTTGCTGATCGTAACTGATATGCTTTAATTCAATGGCATTCTCTACTATTTTAATGATATTTATATTATTGGGATATTCTCTGTTTATACTGGTGGCCCCTGCCCTGATGGTAAAACAATGGTTTTCCATTTTGTTCGGCTCGCCCCCAACCTGCTCATGACTATGACCATATAATGTCATATCACAGATTCTCCACAAATAATGTAAAGCTGGGCAAATATCATTATGGTATTGCACTTCATTTTCATGAAATCCAACCTCACCCCCATGATGCATGATAGCGACTTTCTTAAAATCTCCCAGTGCATCGCTTGCCTGTTGCAGTTCCTCAACAATCTTTTTCCCCAATCTTAATTTTGTTTCATCGCTATACGCAAACCATTCGGTATTGCATCCTAAATAGATCACATCATTAATTACTCTATATCCAACCAGGTAATTATCACCATTTTGCCATGTATACGGCGTGATTTTGAGATCTTCACAGAATTTTTCATATGCCTCAAAACGCCCGCTTAAGTAGGCCGGTATATCGCAATTTAAAACCTCATCTACAAGCCCGTCATCGTTTGAATCCAATCTTGGATACTTTTTAATGTCACGACTACAATCATGGTTTCCCGGTGTTAAAATAAAATTATCCATGGGAATATTCAATATTTCCGCAAGTTTTCTAAACCATTCACCGGCTATGGAATATGCAGCCACATCATACCGGTCCACTATGTCACCCGAAACACATATAACATTAGGTCTCCACTCTTCTTCCAAATCTTTTAATGCGTCTACAAGAAAATTCATAATTACATCCTTTTCTCTTTTCTTCTCTTCGTTTGAAGAAAAATGTAAATCACTCATATGTAAAATTATCGTATCAGACATTTGACTCCTCCCACTTGTACACCATTACCGCTTATTTTTCAAAATCGAACTTTTCCTAACGTTTATCACAGTACTTCTATATTGTAACCCTTTTGACTCTGTATAGCAAAATATTGATAGCTGTGCGACATGCTATGTCATTGAAAATTATATAGAAAGAGCAGAAGGGAAACGCTCCTTCTGCTCTTTCTGTTCGGTTTTGTTCCTAGCGTGTTTTCGGCTTTTTCCTTCGTTGGCACAGTATTTGTATGACAATCATTGTATTCCAAATGCTGTTACAAAACCGCTTCTAAATTTTTTTGTGAATTTGCTAGATTGAAACACTAATTTTTCTCCATCGGCACGCTCTTCGCCAAGCCAATCAATCCTTCTCGTACTTTTCAATCAGGCATTGATGCTCTTTTATATTTTTATCGTAGTTGATTCCGATTAGCAGGATATCTCCGGTATAATCCAGAATCGTAGAAGGATACTTTTTATCTTTGATTTACATCAAAGCTGTGCACGCATTCTTATTCCATTTCAATTCTACAATTAATGCCGGATAGTCAGCTTTGTACTCCGGTTTAGGAACAAATACGAAATCAGCAAAGCCACGACCTGTCGGCAGTTCCCGAATTGGTTTGAAATAATACTCCATTGCACTCAGATACGCTATTGCCAGTACACTGCTCAGCGAAGTTTGCTCTCAACAGCAACCGTCAGTTCCTGCCGGATTTCTTCATTAGGCACAAAAGCAGTTTTTTTATTTTCGTTGTACCCCAAGTATCCCAAATGGATCATATAGGTCAGGACATCGTCCTTATTCTTGATATTTACTGTATCATTCTTAAAGGTTGCTGTGTTCACTTTAACTTCTGCACCGGAAAGCATTTCGATGATTGCTGTTTTCAAGCCATCATAATTCATATTGATCAGCGGAACGATTGCATCATAAGAAGCTGTTTCAGACCAATAACTCTTAAACTCCCCTCGCAGCATTACACTGACAACTGCTCTGGGATTATACACCTGATAGTCTTTCAATAGATATCCGTCATACCAGCGTTTCACTTCATTGAAGTCCTGATGATACTCTTCCGCCAGCTTCTGCACTTCCTCTTCCGTAAAACCGACATACGGTGCAAGGTTGCCTGCGCTCAACATAGGAAACTCATCAAAGTTATTCAGTGCTGACTGGGTTTTTTCCTTTTTTATAGGAAGTAATCTTCCTGTGCTTTTTTATTAGCTGCCTCATCACGAATAAGCACATCCCATTCATCAACGATGACAATGAACTTCTGTCCTGTCTTGTCTTTGATTCTTGAAAGTGCATCAGGCAAACTAAATATTTCTGGTGGCAGAATGCCCGGGTAGGCCACACGCAATTCATCCAGACCCGCCTCTGCAATGTGCTTAACTACATTGTCAACATCATCGCAATTTGCCAGAAACCATTGAATGTCAATGTGAATTACATCGTATTTATTAAGATGTTTCTTGAAATCCTCGTTTTTGCCGATTTCAAGTTCTGAGAACATCTTTTCGGAATCTGCGCCTTTACTATAATATGCTGCAAGCATATTTGCTGCATAAGACTTTCCGAAGCGGCGTGGACGACTGTTGCATATATAAGCATTTGTCGTGTTAAGAACACTGTTCGTGTATTCAATCAACCCCGTTTTGTCCACGTATATCCTGGAGTTAAGAGCAACCTGAAATGCACTGTTATCCGGATTTACAAATCTCCCCATACTTCTCAGACTCCTTTCCGAAGTTACTCCTCTGTTATGAGGTTACACCATCCCTATTCCTTATTCTTCCAAATATTCTTCCCTCAATCTGTCAATTGTCTCAAACGGAAATCTTTCTGCACATCCGTCCGGAATTTCTTCCAACCTTTCAACAAATTCTCGAACCAAAGTTTTTGCCTCCAGACTGTGCTTTCCGTTTTTCGGCATATGTCTGCCAAACCATACCTGATCATAAATTTCAATCTGTGAAATAATCATCTCTATATCCATTGAAAAGTCCAATTCATTCTCTTCATTTGTTTCTCCGTAATGGTAAATCACAGAATCCAGTCGACGTAAAATTGCATTTCTATTTAAATCAAGCGGAACATAAATACGAATATTATCCGATTCTTCATCCGGCCTCTTCTTCAAATCCGTCACCAATTGTACTCTTTCCATGATTGACTTATCAATCAGCCATGGCTCATTAATGTACAATGCTGTTTTCTCTCGTGGAATCGGATATATGTCTAAATCATGATGCTCCATAGTCAGTATATCTCCTCTTTATTTTGCTCGTGCTTTATTGTTCATAAAAGAAAATATCAAATATAGTTTTATCTAATCATATCATACCGGCAGCATATGCTTCGGAATGAATGTAGCTAATCTCCTTAAGCTTCAGGCTGCCTTCCAGGCAAATAGCATAATCGATACCACCGTCCTACGAAGAACACATCCGCTGCATAGCAAACAGTTCATCATCGTCATCTTCTTCATCATCAGTTTCCTCTTGCTCAACCAGTTCGCTGACAAGATTCATATCTAATGAGAGCGTTTCTGCATCCTTCATAATGTCTTCTTTTGAGGCATTGCCGGTAATAAATGCAGTTTCCATATCTTGATACGTTTTACTATACGGAATAATAAAGTTATTCGCTGTATCATATAATACAGAAACCGCTTCTCTGAATATCTGGATTTCTTGAAGGACTTTCTTTATAAATCCATAATTTTCGATATATTTTTTTTACAGTATATTCAACATCCTCATTGCGCAACCTCATCTAATCAACACACAGACATGATACAAAATAGTATTACAATCATTTCTATCATGCACCGTTTGCATTACTCGAATATCTGCATAAGGAAAGTTCTCAACTTCATACCTGTCATCAGCTGAAATTAAGGGGTAAACATGCTGATATTTTTTTATATGCTCAAAATATTTCTCACAAAACTTACTAAAATTGACTACCCTGACATATGCCAATATTATGTTAAATACATTTCCAACAGTATCATATCTATAGACTTTATCCAAATGCCTGTCCAAGTAATTAGTATCAAGGCTGTCCAAATTTAATGCTTCGATTATGGTCACAGGCAAACCGCCTTCTTCAATTAAAATATCAACTTCTCCGGCACTTTTTCCAATAGCCGATATTCCTCTTCTGGTTTGATCTTTCACATCATACTTCTCTGTTTTTAGTAAATCTCTTATATAATCATTTCTTTGATTTTCAGATGTTTCAAAATACGTAGAATTTGATTGTAATTTAACACATGCTGCCAATAAATCCTGCAATATTGTTACTTTACTATTCTTTCTTCTTTTTCTTCCTCTTTCTTTCATTACACTTTCTAAATCATTCCATGTTGAATTAAATTCATTTTCAATATCCTGTTCTTTTCTTTTCAACTCCAAATAATTCTTTTTACTTGCATCATCTTTTTCAAAGGAATTAAAATATTGCCTTTTCCATTGCTCAATCCTCTTCAAATCCTTTTTTATTTCAGAGTTGCAAATGTCCTCTTTAACTTCCTTATATGATTGTGCCTCACCGAGTACTCTCCGAATAGCTACACATTGTTTTAAATTTCCCTTTTCTGCCTCACCTTTCAGTTTTTCATATAAGCAATAATATTGCTCAATATTTCTATACTTTTCTAACTGCTCTCCAATATTTTCTCTGTCTTTTTTGTATTCCGCTATCTCCTCAACCATAGCCTTTATCATTGCATAAATGTCCGTATCTTTTCCTACAGGTATTACCTTGTATCTGTTTTGCATTAAGTCATACAAAAATAAACACGGAATTTCTTCCTCTGATATATTATAATTCATAGCAAAGTCCGTAATTGTCTGTGAATGTTTTTGTTTCCAATTAATTTTATCATAGTCATCATATAGATATTCAAATGGGCCATTCTTTCGCTCTGCATTTCTGTCATTCAGCAACTCGACAAATGGACACATTACTCCTTCATAGGGTTCTTTTCCCGGCATATGAAAAAAGGATGCTCTTTTTCTGACTTTCGGTGTAGAAAACACAAATAGGATTTTATCACCGGTTAGATCATTCAGCGATGCCCAATCTTTTTCTAATTTTTCATAAAGATCTTGTGCATCAGAATACCTTGCAATTAAGGATATAATAAACAAATACCCTTCTCTTTTTGCTTGCGGAATACATCTTTCAAAATATTCACTTAACCCTATATACGTAACTTGCATAAGTTTTCCCTGCCATCTCATTACTGCTATTTTTCCCAAAACGGTATGCAATAATTTTCCCAAAATCCTTCCACTTTCTCTGCATCGATCGCCCAATACAATGCCTGTCCTGCTTTGGTAAAAAGAACATTTCCTACTTGCAGATCTCTTTTATCCTTTAGTTCTTTTTCCATATCATAATATATAATCTTGTTAGGAAGTGGATCAATTTCCATCTTATATCCCGCCGAAACTGCTGCCAAATCAGTCTCTATCAGTCCTAATGCTGTAAGACTGACTATTTTATCAAAGGTAATACCTACCAGTTCTTCATACTCTGCAAATCTCTCCCTAATTACAATGGGCGAAGCATCTTTTTCTACACTTACTGAAATTCTGCATAACGCAGTAAATGCTTCTGCATCCTCCCTATCCATTTTTTCCAATGTATACAGCAATGCCGGCGGTATACTTCCCGGTTCATTGCATTCTCTTGCAAGGATCTTCCCCCATATCCATTGAAATTCTTCTGATGATACCAATTGTGCTTTGTCCATAAAGCGTGCCAGCCAATCATCCTCAAGCTTTTGAGGATCTGCATTGTTTTGCAGAGAAGACCTTGCGATTTCGACAATGTTACTCTGATTATAATATCCTTTAATAATTTTCTTTGCATTACTGATTAAGGCGGCCTTCGTTACAGGATCATAATTTTTCTCCTGTATTTCCTTAATGTATGTGTTTATCGCTATTTTTTCAGGTGTTTCTTTGTTTGCAATCCACCCAACAGCAGTGGCTAGTTTATCATTTAAGTCAATCAGTACATCTTTTAATCCATTACCATCAATATTAATCAGTGATTGCATCGTCATCGTCATCTTCTCCTTCATCTTCCTGTTCCCATTTTTCCAACAGTTCTTCCAGGTCATAACCATGCGCTTTTGCAATACCTCTTGCCGCATCTTCATTTCCACACTTATATATCATATATATAGCAAAACTTACCCTGCTCTCATATATCTCCCGATCAACTATTCCACAGTCATACTCTCTGTTGGCCTTTTCCAGTTCATAACGCCATTCTTTCCATCCCATAGTTCGTACCTCCCTATATAGTCTCTTTTTTCATCAGTGCCTCTTCCATTTTTGCATAATTAGTTACTGATATTAAAGGTATAGGCTGCTTTTGGCGCCTACATATATTCCTCTACTTACTATATGACATTAATCGACAATATCTTACAAACTTTTATTGGAGGACTTTTATAGGCGTCAGACCCTATTTAAGTAACTCCCGCAAGCCGGGCGACATCACATCCTCTATGTTTTCCAGCATTCCGCACACCACCGCCTTATTGTGGATATATTCCTGCCATCTATCACGCTCTGTGGATTGCTCAAGCATTTCCAGGAACCGATTCATTACGTTTTTATCCTTAGGGAATCGTAAAAGCAAAACATATGCCCTTTCTACAATCTCCCGTGGAACATCTTTCTTATATCGTACTTCGTAGACAGTTTTCCATAACTGAATTGCTTTTTCTGCCAGAATAGCGTTATCCGGATATCTGTCCAAAAGTGGTTCTGTCTCTCCGAGATACCCTTGTATCATCTCATCCGTTACGGTATCATCATATCTCACTTTCAATGCCCTGGTCCCCACAAGCAATCCGGCAAAATCAGATATCATCATATTGCCTTTCAACTCATCAAGCAGTGC
>ULOD01065381.1_pt1 | contig 11241 bp, 10 predicted proteins | sample 1952351 | NCBI WGS metagenome assembly ULOD01 (sample SAMEA4835596, study PRJEB28245) | human gut metagenome | biome: gut microbiome; material: fecal sample | place: Denmark | collected 2008 | reverse complement strand
TTCCTTCCACCAAATCAAGAGAGAGAAGAAAGGACGCTTTGTTAAGTTCCTGAAAGTGGACTTTGACCGCGTAATGGGAGTGAGAAAATAGCAGAAATTCCAAATGACCACAGAAATTATAAAATTATTTCTTGCTTAATGATTTCTGCATGTTTTCATTATTCACCTTTGCGACAGAAACAAACAGAAAACCCTAGTTATTAACAATTTAATTTTATTAAGTATGGCAGAGTGTAAAACTGTAACTCTTAGAACGCGTCCATTAAAGAATGGAATGATTTCCTTTTATTTGGATTATTATCCTGGTTATCGTGAACAAGAAACAATGAAGACTATTCGTCATGAGGGATTAAACATTTATATATATGCCAATCCCAAGAACCAACGCGAACGTGACTTCAACACCACAATGTATGAGAAGGCTGAAGCAATCCGTTGCAGACGTTATGAAGCTATCGTAAACGAACGTTATGATTTCTTCGATAAGCGAAAATTCAAAGCCGATTTTTTGGAATATTATCGAAGTCAACTTGGAAAGCATGATCAGAAATGGGGATTTGTGTATCAGCACTTCAATAATTTTGCCCATGGTAAATGTACCTTTGAAGACATTGATGTAGACTTCTGCAACAAATTCCGAGAATACTTGCTATCCGCAAAACAACTTAGACATCCCGACAGAAAGGTTACAAAGAACTCCGCTTCAGGTTATTGGTCAACATTCAGAGGTTTCTTGAAGATTCTATATCGCAGTAGAATGATCAAGACCAATGTCAATGATTATCTAGATAAAATTGAAACCGAAGATGTAATCAAAGACTATCTGAGTGTAGAAGAATTGTTTGCTCTGGCGGAGACTCCATGCAAAAAGCCCGTACTAAAGAACGCATCACTATTTTCATGTCTGACCAGTTTGCGTCTGGGTGACATCCTTTCGCTTCGTTGGGAAGAGATTGTTGATTTTGCAGCTGGCGGGAAATGCGTACACACCATTTGTGAAAAGACAAAAACCGAAGACATCATTCCTATCAGCGATGAAGCTTTGGAACTCATTGGATATTCCCCTAAGAAAAAAGGTAGAGTATTTGAGGGTTTGAAAAGAAGTTGGGTTCAACAGCCAATGAAAGAATGGATTCGTTCGGCTGGTATTACCAAGCACATAACCTTTCACTCCTACCGCAGAACATTTGCTACCCTTCAAGGTGCAGCTGGAACAGACATCCGTACCATACAAAGTATGATGGCCCACAAGAGTATTACAACTACCCAGAGATATATGAAACCTGTGGATAGTAACAAACGTGAAGCAAGTAACAAAATATCATTGACTAGAAAGGAATAAAGGTCATAAATCTACGATTAAAATGCCCTAAGTATGACTTATAGTACCATTTTAGAGTACCATTTCATACTTTGGGCTATTTTTTGTTAAAATTCGAACGATTTATTGCAGTTAATTATCACCATTGAGAAACTGTAAATAATTTTGTGATAAATAACAACATTAAATATCAACAGACTATGGCAAATTATATTCAAATTCGAGCAAAAAAAGCAAGTGATGTAATCGGAGCAGGCGTAATCTCCTATGCTTTAATTGGAAGTTTTTTACTCTATAAATTCCATATAAATTTAATGGAATATACAACACCTATAATACTAGGTTTTGTTGTAATAACAGTTTCTTTTGCTTGTACAAAAAGATTTTTCTACCATATTATGATGGAGAACTCTAATCTTTTATCTTTTAGCATGCAAAAAGAATTCATCTCTGTTTCCTCTACAATAAATGAACCCCAAAATGCAGAGGATGAAATCCAAAATGAACCCCAAAAAGCAAATAATGATACTCAAGAGAATGAAGTTGGTGGACAAGAAACATTGAAAAGTGGACAAGAAATCCCGAAAGTGGACAAGAAAGGTGGACAAGAAATCCTGAATGACACCAAAAATGACACTAGAAATGATACCTCAAAAGATACTAGCTATTCCTACCTTGATAAGTATGCAATGCTACAGGAGAACATCGAAAAGGAAAACATTAAACGCAAAGTACTCATCATGGAGGCTATACGTGAATATGTTACCTACACAGTAGCACCATATCTAAAGAAAGAGGATGTTTTGATTTTATTGGAGAACATCAACTGTATGGCAATAGGTCATACAAGTTCTTATAAAAGTATTCGCTCTGATTTAAACAATCCATTAAGGTCGCCCGATTTACGCCATTTGGCATGGAACATTGGCGAAAGATTAGGAATTTCAAATAGAGAACGTGCCATTTTTATTAAGGCTTCATTTCCATTTGAACTTCGTGATGCAACTGTTGAGTATCTTGAAAGGAATCTCCGTGATGTTATTCCGGCATCAATTCCAATAGATAGACCAGCCAAGGGTGACTACAAATTCAACTCAATGAAGAAGACTATAGCTGCTTAGTAATAATTTACTTGTTCAGCAAGATAATTATTCCAGTCTGCACTATTTCTGCGATTATTCATTATATTCATTTGCACCATGTTAAACCTCAAAGTTAAAAAACATGGTAACAAAAGAATTTACATTTAACGACCTACCAACAGTTGTAGGTGAGTTGTGCGAGAAAATCGCAAGTCTGGAAACAACGATTAAAGAGAACATCAAAAATCGTAATGAGGTAAAGGAGAACACGCATGTACTCATGAGCGTACAGGAAGCGTGTGAATACCTTAAAATGCCTCTTTCCACCTTCTATTACAAGGTGAAGAATGATGGTCTTCCTGCTATCAAGCAAGGTAAGCATCTTTTAATTTATCGGGATGAACTCGACAAGTGGCTGGAACTTTCTCGCAAGAATCCGGTTCCCTTGACAGCCAAGGAGGAGAATGAGAAACTTTCGGCATCGTTCCGTCGCAAGGCAAAACCCTTAAAGTGGTAGCATTATGGAATACAGAGAAAACATCCGTAAGATGCTGCCCGATGAGTTGGCAGCCTGCATTGAGGAATCCACTATTCACATGGCCGATCAGTACACCTGTTCGCCCGAAGTCTTGAGAGTTGGGGATGCTGTTATCGGGACTCTCGGCAATTTCAGTGCATCCATCGGTAAGGCAAAGAGTAAAAAGACATTCAATGTCTCTGCCATAGTTGCTTCTGCCTTATCGAACGACGAAGTGCTCCGTTACAATGCCGATTTTCCAGCGGACAAACGCAACATCCTTTACATTGACACCGAGCAGGGACGCCACCATTGCCAGAAGGTACTAATGCGAATTGTCCGCTTGGCTAATTTGCCGATAGACATGGAACCCGAAACTCTAAAAATATTGGCACTCCGCAAATATACTCCCGAGGAACAATTGGATATTGTAGAGTATGCATTGAATACAATTCCAAACATAGGACTTGTTATCATAGATGGCATCCGTGATTTTGTCTATGACATTAATTCTCCAAGCGAGGCTACCAGAATAATCTCTAAATTGATGCAATGGACAGAGGACCTTCAGATCCATATTCATACTATTCTTCACCAGAACAAAAATGATGAGCATGCTCGTGGTCACATCGGAACGGAGTTAAACAACAAGGCTGAGAGCATCATGCAGGTTGTGGTAGACAAGGAGGATAAGTCAATAAGCATAGTCGAGGCTGTACACATTCGTGACAAGGAGTTTGAGCCATTTGCCTTTTTCATCAATGAAGAGGCATTGCCTGAATTGGTGGAATCCTACGCACCAAAAGAGAAGAAAGTTGGTCGACCTAAAAAGGAACCGTTTGATCCCTATAAAGACATTTCTGAAACAGTACACCGCAAAGCTCTTGAACTAACATTTGCCAATGGAGACATTAGCGGTTATGAGCAAGTGCGTGAAGCATTGCAAAATGGTTATGCCAATGCAGGGTACAAACTCAGTTACAATAAATCGGTAGATATTCTGAAATTTCTCACCAACAAGCGGATGGTGGTTAAGGAGAAAAACGGCTATCATTTCATGCCTGACTTTCATTATTAATTCAACTTTACTTTATTCAAGGGGCATATATATAGGAATAAAGTAAAACTCTACATTTTACTGAATCCTATAGATTGCTTAGCAGAGCACAACAGGTATCTGTTGCGAGATATGCCAAGGTATAACCTCACTTACGTTGAGATTCCACTTTGGCCCTCTTGCCAGCACTGTTTCACAGCTGGTACGCTACTCGCAAGCTCGCACCCCTTTTACTTATTAAAAGACACCCGTATGAAGAATAAGATAAATCAAAAGAACCCCTCTCCCATAACGAAGAGAAACGTATTCGTTGGAGCCAAAGTAACTCCACAGCAGAAAGAGGAAATCCATGCGCTTGCCAATCAATGCGGCATGACCGTCAGTGATTATCTTCTAGCCAGAGCCTATAACTATAAGCCAAAAGCCAGACTCACCAAAGAAGAATCTCTCCTCTTACAGAACCTGGATAACTGTCGCGCCGACTTGGTGAATTACGTATCAGCTTTGCACGGCATGAATAATAAACAACGATTGGAGATGTTCAACCGAATACCATTTATGGTTGGCTGGCTTCAAAAATTGGGAGATGTAGCAGAGGCCGTCTGCCAGTTCCTCGACAGCGTGAGAGTCCCGAACAATATTCCGTCCAACAACCAAACCGATGACTTATGATAGCAAAGGCCAAAGCAATATCACATGGGATAAATGGTATCCGTTACATCACCGGTGAATCCCACAATAAAAAACATCCCGAAAAGATTCATCAGATTATGGACAATCTGCTTCCCTATCATCTTGATGCTATGGGAATCTGGAACTCCATGTTATTTACACTCTCAGCGTACAAGAACATGAAGAATTCGGTCATCCGCATAGAGCTAAGTCCATCACCCGAACATACCAAGTATTTCAATCCCGCCGATTGGAAAGACCTTTGGTTGGAGTTTCTTGACGAGTTTGACAAACAAAAGATTCAGGATAAGAACGGCAAAATCATCTCCAATCAAACACACCTGATGAATAGCAAATATACAGTGTGGCTACACACCGAATCCAATGGCGGAGTACCACATTTACATGGTGCTGTTTGCCGAGTAGATGAAGATGGCAATATAAACAACGATCACCATATCCATCTTCGGGCACAACGAGCAGCTGAACAGGTAGCCTTGCGCAGAGGCTGGACAACGGCAGCACATGTAAGGAACAACAATATTCATCAGGTAAACAATGACTGCATGGAGATCATCCGAAGTATGTCCTCATGGTCGTGGATGGATTACAAAGCAGCTCTTATCCGAAAAGGATATTCTGTCCTTGAACGCAGAGATAGTAAAAACATTCTTCGTGGCTATATCCTTCAAAAAGGGAATGCCAAATACAAGGCCTCCGAATTGGGTGTAGGTAGAAACCTAATGGCCTCTAAGCTCTATCAGACCTGGTTGAAAGAACATTCCGAAAGCAATCAGTCACAAAGAATACGCGAGTCTAAATCTGTAACGAGACCCAGTGTTGGCTACACTCAATATGAACATGGAACAGTTCCTTATCGCCTTACCACCAATGGAGATGAACATAGATTCTATATCCCTGAAAAGGTGCTTACGATGTTTGATGATGAATTCGACTACCGTTTTATCAGCAATGCTCAGGAACTTACCGATATGGCTGTTTCTATTTTCGTCGGCTTGCTTGCAGCTAAGGATGTAAATGTAGGTGGCGGAGGTGAAGGTTCACAAAGCGACCTGCCATGGAGAGATAAAGATGATGATGAGTTGAAATGGGCACGCAAATGCGCACTTGCCGCCAGTCGCTCATTGGGAAAGAAACCTAAAACCGGATTCAAACGATAGCTTATGAAAAAGAAATTTGATTTTTCGGCAGAGATTGAGAGTGTCAAAGCTCGTACAAATCAAGAATATCGGGAACCAGAAAGTACTTCTGATATAGTGCAACTGCTTGACAATATTGTCTATAATCTGAAAGACTTGTCCTCATTGAACCACACTGTGATACAACTTAGGCGTACTCTGAAGAATTTCCTTGAGACAGTTCCTTTGGTCAGCGACCATGCAAAAGAACAAGCCATTAAGCAGGGGCAAGCTGACGCTGCTCAAAATTTAACCTTGGCAACAAACCGACTTGTAGAACGCATTGATTCTAAGTGCAAAGAGACAGAAAAGAGAATAAGAGATATAGACGACCGTATCGTAATATCAACGACCACCTTCTATATTGCGTTGGTATGCCTGTTGGCTCTATTTTCCTTTTTTCTTTGCGTGCTTTTCCTAAACATAGAATTCCTGCAATCACCCCTAATTTGGAAATGTTTAGGAATGGCCATAGGTATAGCTGGTTTAGGAATTGTAATCGCAATATATACACCGATATGGATAGAGAAGTTGCAGAAGAAGTAAAAAAATGAAATACCCCAACTGGTTGGCAATACTAACCAGTTGGGAGTATCTAATAATCGTACTTTATAACAATATATTTATTCCCTATTGTATTCTGCCCCTGTCATATATGCATTGTACATTGCTCTAGCGTAATCATAGCCTTTATATTTGTATGAGACATAGTCTATAATACCTAACAATACCTGAATAATCAAACTTATCAACAATATCTTGGTATATGGCATACCTAAGATGACATTTGAAATAAGTGCTATGACAATAGCACCTATAGCATATACGCAAGCTCCGAGGTAATTACGACAAAAACCGTATTTCCGATTGTATTGCTGTAGATTCTCATTTTTGCGAGTAACCTCCCTAATCTTTCCAACGGCATCAACAATAGTTCGTTTTGCCTCAGGAAGATTAGCAATTTCTTCTTCCTTGGTCAATAGTTTAATACCGAAATCTTCAAAAATCTTCCTCGCAATCTGTCTTATCTCAACTTCAGACTTTCTCTTGTCACTTGTCCAGAGAAGAAGCTTTGTTGTTGGCATCTCAGTTTCGTCTTCCTTAAACATAGGAAACTGAAATAAAATTTTAGATGCATCAATAAAAAGTTGACGAATCCAATAAGCCAATGCACTATAAAACAACGCCACGGGAATAAACACCTCTATTTTTTCGATTATAGAGTCCCATACACAAATGGCATCTGGCATAAATGTTGAAATATACAATGTAGTCAGGATTGACGGTATTATCATTCCCACAATAGCAGGATAGACTCTTGCTTCTTTTTCGTACTTATTCATTATTTATTGAATTAAAATATGTGATTATACCATATTACGGCCTTTATAGCTATGAGCGTTGAATTTGTTGGAAGTAAATCGTAGTATTTTATATCCATGATACTATATTAAATAATTAATGTGCCTGTATAATACCACTCAATAATAGTTCTTCCATATACAATCTTTGTGATATTTTGTTTCCCTTGTTTGGTTTTGAGACAAGTAGGTTTATTATCTATTTTATTTTTAGTATAAATATGTACCTCGTTACCATCATTTTCAAAATAAATATCTCCTGCCGTATTTTGAGTGATTGTTTGTCTAGAATTACCATAGTCAATATGCTCTGATGGGGCATTACCTATAATTATTAATTTAGGGTTTAGTGCCTTTAATAAATCATGAGGGATACTTCCACTCTTACGACCATGATGAGGTTGAAATAATATATCAACTTGAGGAATACTATTTTTATATTCCTCATAGTAAGCTTGTTGCATATCTGTTTCCAAGTCACCCATCCACATATATGTTGCGCCATTATTAATACTATATGTAAAAATTGGACAGATATTATTTATTTTCTCGCCATTAGAGACAAACTTAAGAGCACTTTTAAACTTCTCGTTATTTACATCTGGCCATAAAAAATTTATACCTGAACTATTATTTTCATTATTAGAATCATTAAGCCATGCACGTTTTATGCCGCGCTTAATAGGGTAATTTTTATTAGTCAGTAACCAATGATAACGCGATAAACTACTATCATTTCTGTCTGTAGGTCTACTATTTTCAACTGCATAGAAATTTAGAATTTCCCAGTTGTCATCTAAGTAATCGATACCAGCAATGTGGTCGTTATCTGGATGCGTTGATATGAAACGACATGTTCGACCAGACGACTCATTTTTTATTTCAGCAACAATTTCTTCTTTACGAGCATTTTTATCATTACCATCTTTTAGATAGCAATCTATAACTGTAAAATTATTTGTACCATGTTTAATATAATACATGTCACCTCTGATTTCCCCATCTGGGAATGAATAGGACTTAACAATAGACATATAGGTTACTCATTATATAATTAATAATACATCTCAATATATTGATACGCTCGTTCAAACACATCATTGTCTTTTATTTGATACTTAACCCAAAGGATAGAACGGAGTTTCTTCTTTATCTCCCTACGGGCCGTTACGCTTTGGAATGCATCATTAAACTGACGAACAATGTTAACCACCTCATTATCGATGTCGTTCACAACCTGCTCAACGATAATAGGAGTCTCTTCTGTTTTGATACTTTGGAAGAGATCAGTCAATGCTGCACGTGCTTGAGCACGTTTATCTTGTGGCTCTTCTTTTTTCTTCTCCTCTTCGAGTAAATCCTTAGCTAATGCAAGCAGCTGTTTCAAGAAATCAATGCTACTTATTAAATTCTGAGCCATTCTTTCGCGTAGCTCATCCAACTTTTCGGCAAACTTCTTAAAGTTAGGCTCACCCTTATGTTCTCCTAATCTCAAGCGTAGCATTTTTTCTATTTCAACAATTTTCTTTTCACGAGCTTTTTCATCTTCAAGAACAGCATCTATCACATCTGCATCAACCACAAGATCTTCTAATGGAGTACCAATATCAATAGTTTCAATGTTTCTATGAATAATCTCAATGGTCTTTGCTCCAAGTAATGTCCAAATGAGGTTACCACCGCTTACAGGACGTACACTTTGATACACCTGTGCCAACCAAGTATAGTCACTTTGGTATTCTGCCAAGTATGTATCAGGTGAGATAATTTCCCATGCTTTATTCAAACGTGCAAATTGGCGACCGAAATTTGTTTTTACCCCATCATCCTTTAGACATTGTTGAGCTGCAGTTAATCCTTCCCAACCTCCAATAGTCCTGTCCACACCAGGGAAGAATTCAATACATTGTTGCATGAATGTAGGAATAAGACTTTTAATCTCATCTATATTCTGAACGATCGTCTTAACAGTCTCTTCATCAAAAGCAAGACTCTTGGCAACGTCCTCAAACACACCAACAAAATCGACAATCAATCCACATTTCTTATTCTCATTGTATGTACGATTGGTTCTGCAAATTGCTTGCAACAAAGTATGATTCTTCATCGGCTTATCCAAGTACATGCACTGAAGAATTGGCGCATCAAACCCAGTGAGTAGCTTACTTGTTACGATGACAAACTTTAGCGGAGAGAGAGGGTCTCTGAATTGGTCGAGCAATTTCTTTTCTTCATCGCGGCTTCGTTTGTATGCTTTGTATTCATCCGCTTTATCCCCCGCGGTATGCATTACGATAGTTGTTTGGTCATCGGTCCCAAGAAGGGCATCTAAAGCTTTTTTATATTTGATGCAACATTCTCTATTATAAACCACTACCTGAGCCTTCATGCCTGTTGGTTCTACATACTCTCTGAAATGAGAAACAATATACTTACAAACATCATTGATTCTTTTTTCAGCGGTAAAGAATGCATCCACGCTTGTTCGTCTTACCAGCTCATTCTTATCCTCTTCACTAATTTGATCGGTCAGTTCGTCAAACTCTTTTTGCAACTTCACATCATCCAAATGCATCTCAACTGGAACGGTCTTGAAATTAAGCTCAAGAGTAGCTCCATCAGCTACAGAATTTTGGAATGTATATTTTGATATGTATCCATATTTATCCTCCTCGGCTCCAAAACATGCAAATGTATTGTGGTCATTACGGTTAATAGGCGTACCTGTCAAACCAAAAAAGAATGCATTTGGTAATGCTGTACGCATCTTTTTACCTAAATCTCCTTCTTGCGTTCTATGAGCTTCGTCCATCAATAGGATGATATTGTCGCGTTCATCAATAACCTCACCATCATTCAAATCACCAAACTTAAAGATTGTAGTAATCAAAATCTTTCTTTGATGGATTTTTTCCTCAAGCTCTTGTTTGGATGATATGCTGTCAATGTTAGGTATTTCTGCACGAGTGAAATCTCCGGTAATCTGGTCTTCCAAATCTATTCTATCGTCCACAATCACAACAGTTGGCGCTTTTAGTACTTCTTGACGACGAAGTTTTTGAGCTGCAAACACCATCAACCACGACTTTCCAGAACCCTGAAAATGCCATATCAAACCTTTGCGAGGACCAGCCCCCTTTGTATATGTAGAGAGAACACGTTGAACAATAGCCTCACCACCCAAATATTGTTGGTAACGACATACTATTTTTATCTTTCTACCTCCAGAGGTTCCTGTAAAAACAGAATAGAAACGATATATATCCAACAACCTCTCAGGAGTCATCAATGATACATAGTTATGCTCCACATCTTCCAATGTACCATGCTTACGATCTTCATCAGCAAACCAAGGTCCCCATTTATCAATAGGGCAACCGATACCAGCATATTGTAACTCTCTGCCCTCGCTCGCAAATGTTAAAATATTCGGAACAAACATTTCAGGGATACTCTTCTGGTAATGCATAATATCGGTAGCACCATCAGCCCATGTTACAGACGCCTTAACAGGAGTCTTTGCTTCACCGACAACCATAGGTATACCATTGATGACATATACGAGGTCTAAACGCTTGCCACCTTCCTTACTCTTTCTAGGATACTCCCACTGATTAGTCACTATGCAACGATTCTTATATTCATCATCCTTGGCTGCAAAGAAACGAATGTTGATATTATCGCCATTATCACCGAATGGGTATGAGTTCTCTTCAAACAGCAACTTGCGGAACTTATCATTAGCTGTGATTAGTTCATCAGAAGCGCCACCACTTGTAATACAAGCTCGAAGTTTATATATAACCTGTTCTGCTTGTTCTGGAGTAATAGGATTCAATGCCAACAGAGCCTCCATGAGCCATTCAACGACAAGAACTTCATCTGGAAGTCTTGGTACAAATTGCGGTTCTAAATATATCCAACCGCATTGACCTGCTGCATTAATGAGCATTTGCTCAACCGTATTTTCTTCGTTAAAGTATGCCATATGTTATTATATTTTTATTTCTAATTGTAATATTCTGATTTATC